>Ga0129324_10000088_pt1 | contig 59429 bp, 86 predicted proteins | sample CPBDNA_7_FD_96879 | JGI IMG/M metagenome (GOLD analysis project Ga0129324, IMG submission 96879) | Freshwater to marine salinity gradient microbial communities from Chesapeake Bay, USA - CPBay_Spr_15_0.2_DNA | ecosystem: Environmental > Aquatic > Marine > Coastal | place: USA: Chesapeake Bay... | reverse complement strand
CTTCTATACTCTACTATTGGGCATGTGTCAAGCCAATCCATAAATATTTTTTGATTATCTTTATTCATCTGTACAACACTCCCATTTTAACTAACACATCTAATTCTTTTTGTGTCATCTCTTCTACTCTATGTACTGCTATAGTATCATCATCATAATCTGTGTATACATTAGTTTCTTCATTAAAATTTTCTTCAAAGTCATGGTCGCTTCTACCTTCACCATACACATCTCGTATTATATCTTTGTCTGTAATAGACTCACCATTTTCATAGTGTGCCAAGCCATAATCTTTAAACCATGCATAGTCAAGGTATTCAACACCACCATTATCTATTGTAAATTTTACAAATATCATTCTACTTTCTCCTTTTTAAATGCTTCACCTACACCATTCTCCCATGCTTCTGGTACTATCCAATCTACCATGTAGAAAAGTGCTTGTATTTTAGGTAGTAATTTATAATCGTAGTCTGGTTCATCAGCAAGTCTGCGTGATAGTTCACCTATAAATTCTTTAACTTCTTCTTCCATTATACACTCTCCTCTATTTCTATATCTGTAAACCAATTATCTAGGTCTTGTGCTAATTCGCTTGGCATATCATGGTCTAGTCTTACTAACTTATGACTATCATTCCATTCTACATGGATTTGATAGCTTACTATATGCCTTCGTGTCGTAGGTATTGTGTTTATATCTCTACTCATTATCATTCTCCTTCTTGTAGTTGATCTTCATGTACTATATTTACTTCACCAAGTATTCTTGTCATAATATCAACATAATTATTAAACATCTCTTGTCCCTCGTCAGTAAAATTATATACATCATCTTCATCTACATAGATGCAATCTTCATAATACTTTTCACCTAATTTTTCTTGCATCATAAAGTCTGCAAGTTCACTTGTTACTTCTAAAAAACTAGAAGCATCTATATAATATTTATCAGATCTCATCTTCTAACTCCTCTATCATATCAATAGCATCACGTATAGCATCATATGCTTCTATTGCTTGTGTCTCTGCTTGACTAGCATATGCAACAGCTTCACATGCTTCTGTGATTGCTAACTCAGCAGAGTTCTTTGCTTGTTCTAATTTATCCAATATATCATTATACTTTTTACTCATTACTCATCTCCATTATCTAATAACTTCATTGCTTTTTCTAATCTATCCGTTATTGCATCTAAACAATCCTCTATTTCAGAAATGCTTAAAGTAGTTAAAGAACAATATGCTTCTTCAATTTCATGCCATACTTCTTTTTTAATCATCACTCATCTCCATTATGTATTTCAAAATAGTATTCTCTTATCTCTTCCTCTATATCTTCAAAGTCTATATCCATAGGATGACGTAAATTATTATATACCTCATCAATAGCTTCGTCAACAGTATCACTAAACTTTATAATTTCCGTAACATCCTCGTTATATCTTTCCATTTCAGACTCTATTAAGTTTTTAAATTTGCTCATATCAATCTCCAATTATTATTATTGTTAAGTCTTAACTTATTATTATATACTTGTCAATACCTAGTGTGTAATAAATCCAATTTGTTTTTTACTTGCCCAACAAAGAGTACAATCCGAACATGAGACATTAGCTTTCACTTGTGCCAAGCATGTGATACCTTCATTAGTTATTTCTCTGCTGTTGGCACTAAACTCATCATCTAATTTATTACTAAATCTTATTGCAAATCTATCTTTATGTATGTTTCTAACCGCTATGGTTTTATATCCTAAGGCTCGTATGTGTTCGTACTTGCTTGTAATATGATTGCGAGTATATCCATATATAGCTATGCTACTATATGTATGCAACATACGATTCCAAAACTCTATATATTGTATGCTTTCAAAATCACCTAATACATGCAATCTTATAAGAATACCTTCGGGATATTTCTCTACATAATATTCAATATCACTTTCAAGTCTTAACATGAATGCTTCATTCACTTCAAATCTATGTGCGAATGGCATGTTATTACCATAGCACGTGGTATAATGTTCGCATTCATTAGTGCATGTTTCTCTTTCAATAAGTGTTAATGTAAGTATACGTTTACCTTTATGCTTACCTTTTTTAACTATCTTGCCAAGTTTAACATTAGTACTTAACTTCAATACTCTTGGTGCATAATTAGTAACATCTCTTATTGTAAACTTACTAGCACTATATAGAGTCGTAGCATTTACGATTGCTTTATGTTTCTTATCTAATTGCATTTTATACTTTCCTTAATAGGTTATAATTAATTTGTACTGTTAATATGGATTATAAATATTATATTGTCAACAATTATTTTAATTATTTTTTATTTAATTTATTACTGTTGTATTTATATCACACTATTAAAGTTTCTTTATCGCATACTCTTTTAAGAGTAATGCTAACATTTTAAGGGAAGGTATTTAAACAGTCTCTAACCCTTACTCACTAAGACTTTCAGGCTTCATACTTTCCACATACTATTGAGAGTACAATCTATCAGTAATCATAGCTCAACGTCCATATATCTTACAGTCATAGCTCAACGTCCATATATCTGATATTTATAAAAAAATTTTTTTATTTTTTTTTTGAGCTTTAAAAAATATTTTAATTTGCTATACTAAAATTGTAGGAATTTCCCTACTAACTTAATGGAGCAAATAAGATGCAAACAATAAAACAAAGTAAAATTGATGTACTTAACATAGTATCAGTAGCTTTAACTAGTGAAGGTACTTCTAGCCTTGTTTATCAATCAGAAGCAAACCCTTTAAATGTATTATCTGGAAATTGTAGTCCTGACTTATTTAAAAAAGGTTATTCTAAATTTTTAGGAATGACGTTTCCATATTATATAGATGCAAAAGGTAACAGATATTTAAATATTAAAACTGTTGCTGCTCTTTCTGGTAGACAAAGGAATAGTGTTGATATGTTTTTTAGGAAAAGGGACGCAATGCTTAGAGTAGGATATAGACCGAAACACTTCGGAGGTAGACCAATGAAATCTAAATTCGGAGTTGCTCACGTTAATGAAAACTTAATACCTTTTTTAAATGCCATGACTTACATAAGAACCAGACCAGAACTTAAAACAAAGAAAGGTAAATAATAATGTTATTAAATAATTTAGGAAATAACAAAGCAGTCATTACAAAAGGAAATACTAAATTATTTTTTAGCTATTCAACTTTAATAATGGCAGTCACTCCAACTGAAGTACTAGTTACAAAAGAAAAATATTCCAAGACTACAAGTAGACACTTAAATCAATTTCTTGGAGATTTAACTATTACTAAAAAAGTAGACCAGAAGGAGCTGGACAAACTGGCTTAATAAAAATAATAATCCTTCAGAAAAAAGCCTTGCTATTAATTTAGTAAGGTTTTTTTTTATTTAAAATTTGGGGATTTTCCCTGCGGGATAAATCCAAGAAAGAAGATTTTTATAGAGTTCGCTACGCTCACGCAGTTATTAAGAATTTTTTTTAATAGACTTCGCTACGCTCAGACATTTACTTAGGGGGGGACTCGGAAGGTACCCTTCCTCGTCTTATATATAACCCCACCCCCACGTATAGAGCAAAATTATCAAATTGGGTTTTTCTGGGGTATCACTTGGACGGACCGATAATAATGATTATCATTTATATATGTCTTTACCGGCCTTGTAAAGATAAAATAACATACATTCCGAAACTACGCAAACATTTATTTTTATAAAGTACTTGCCTCTATTGTCTTTCTCTGGTATAGTGCCTTATGGCTAAGGAAGCAGTAAATGATTATGGTCTTACTATTAAGCAACAGAAGTTTGCAGAATCTTATGTAGCGACCAATGATGCATCACAATCACTTATAGATGCAGGATATGCTCCTGTAGTTCGTACCGATACTGGTGAACTAGATAAAAGTAAGACAGCCAAGAGAGCACAACAATACCTCAGCAATCCAAAGATAAGAGCCTACATAGAAACTCTTAGAGAAGAAGTAGTAGAGAAGGTATCATGGACTGCAGAGAAAGTTATTGACAAGATGTATCAAACCTATCTTAGAGCAACTGACAATAATGACTATACAAATGCTAACAGATCAATGGAAGCTATAGCAAAGCACCTTGGTATGTTTGTAGACAAGAAAGAAATTAAACAAGAGTTTAGTGGCATGTCAGATAATAGTGATGAAGATATTCAGAAACTAGCTGATGTTATAGGATTAAAGGTTGTAAAGAGTGGAACTAGCACCAAACACTAAAGATGCTTTTCGTGAAAGTTTATATGCCAGAGCATTACAACAATCACAGAGTAGTTTCTTTTCATATGTGAAGTTTATGGCACCTACCCTTGTGGATGACTTCAAGGTAGGTAAACATATACAAGTTATCTCAGATAAGTTACAACAGATAGTAGATTCAGATGAACCCAAGAGGCTCATGGTCTTTCTACCACCCAGATCCAGTAAGAGTTTATTATGTTCTCAGTTATTTCCTAGCTGGTACATAGGACGTAATCCTAATCATCAGATCATGTCAATCAGTCATAGTGATCAACTAGCAAGTGACTTTGGTAGAACAGTAAGAGATATACTGAAACAAGAATTATATAAAGAAATCTTTCCGGGGGTATCACTTCGACAGGATGTGCGAGCTGCAGGTAAATGGAAAACTAATCAGAATGGTACATACTTTGCCGCTGGTGTAAGATCGCAGGTTGCTGGTCGTGGTGCACACATAGCTCTGATAGATGATGCAATGTCTGAAGAAGATGCATTCTCCGAGACAGGACGAAAGTATATAAAGGATTGGTATCCTGCTGGTCTCAGAACTCGTCTGATGCCCAATGGATCTATTGTCATTATTAATACACGATACCATGAGGACGATCTCTGTGGATGGTTACTGAATAATCAAACAGAAGAAACAACACCATGGGAAGTATTGTCTATACCAGCATGGCTTGATGCAGAGTCTGCTAATCTTCTGGACCTTCCAATAGGAGGTTCGTATTTTCCGGAGTGGAAACCAGAGAAGATACTTAAAATGGATGAAGCAGAGATTCGTGCCAACAATGGTTCTAAGTATTGGAATGCATTATATATGCAGAACCCTACACCAGATGAAGGGGGTTCTATAAAATCTACATGGCTCAGACGTTGGACAGAAGAAGATGCACCAACCTGTGATGTTATCATACAAACTTATGACACAGCTTTCTCCACAAAATCTACTGCAGACTATAGTGTAATACAAACATGGGGTGTATTTGAATGTGCTGTAGAAGATCATCAAGGGAGAGAGTATTGGGCTCCGAGTCTGATATTGTTAGGTAATCATAGAGAACGATTGGAGTATCCTGATCTTCGTAGAGTGGCACAAGAACTCTATGATGAATTTAAACCAGACATATGTATAATAGAAAAGAAAGCATCAGGACAGTCTCTATTACAAGATTTACGTAGAGCTGGACTACCGGTGTTGGATTACTTACCAGATCGTGATAAAATTGCAAGAGTACATGCTGCTACTCCTATTATGGAGGCAGGAAGATTATGGATACCAAGACACAAGGATTGGGCAGAAGATTTATTTGCTGAAGCTATACAGTTTCCCTATGGTAAACACGATGACCAAGTGGATGCAATGACTATGGCTATACATTACTTAAAAGATTCTTGGCACCTGACACATCCAGATGATCCTGAGTATGAAGATAAACCAAGTAAAAACAAAACGTATTGGAATTTCTAATGGCTGGATTAAGTGACATCATAGACTTTGTAAAAGAAAAAATAGGTAGTGAAAGAATAGAATCAATAAAAGAAGCCTTACCTCAAAGATTGTTTCGAGAATCAAATAAAGAATCATGGCAAGATAATAGACAAATTCAAGAAATATTTGATGATGATCCTATCATTAAACGAATGGTAGAAGTAGAATCTAGTAATGATCCTAATGCAAGATCAAGACCGGGTGCAGTAGGTTTAATGCAGGTAATGGAAGCTACAGCTAAAGATCCGGGTTTTGGTGTAACTCCTATGAATCCAAATGATAGAACTGATCCACTAAAAAATGTACAGTTTGGTGCAGAATATTTTAATGCTTTAAAAAATAAATTTAATGGAGATGATAGATTAGCTTTAATAGCCTACAATTGGGGATATGGTAATACTAGAAAATGGGCAGCAGCTGGAGCTGATCCAAACAAACTTCCATCAGAAACTCGTGGATACCTAGAAAAAATATTAGGAGGAGAGAGTACTATGGAAGAACCAGAAGGTATGGCTTCTTATGAAATAGAGGATGAAGTAATTACTGCTTCTGCAAAAGGTGGAAGAATTGAAAGAGATCCCTATAATAACTATAATAAACAAAGGATAATATAATGGCTGTAGAACGTAATCCATTTGAAGGTACTCAAGATTCTTTAAACCTAAATAAATTAGAAGTTAACCTTGATGAAGTAGTAGATGATGAAGGTGTAGAATTTGAGATAGAAGGAGAAGAAACAGAAATAAGTATGGGACCTATGGAAGGAGATCACTACAGTAATTTAGTAGATACTCTGGATGATGATAAGTTATCAGAGATAGGACTACAAGTTATAGATGGATATGAAGCAGATAAAGAATCTAGAGCAGAGTGGGAAGAAACATTTGAAAGAGGATTTGATCTTCTTGGTTTAAAACTCCAAGAAACGAGTGATCCTTTTGAAGGAGCATGTACTGCAGTTCACCCCTTATTGATTGAGTCCGCTGTAAAGTTTCAATCAAAAGCCAGTCAAGAACTCTTTCCTTCAGGAGGTCCTGTTAAAGCAGCCATCATGGGTAATGTAACACCAGATAGAGAGATGCAAGCTCAACGTGTTAAACAGTTTATGAATTACCAGTTGACTGATCAGATGCCAGAATACTTTGATGAGTTTGAAAGAATGCTTTTTAACTTACCATTAGTAGGTTCATCCTTCAAGAAAATTTATTATGATATGACATTAGAAAGACCTGTGTCTGAGTTTATACCTATAGACCAGTTCTATGTGTCATACTATGCAACAGATTTACGTAGAGCAGATAGGTATACACATGTCATTTATAAATCTCCTAATGATATTAAAAGAGATATAGCAAGTGGCATGTATGCTGATGTAGAGTTACCGAATGCTGGTGTACCAGAACAAAGTGGTATTGGTTCTAAGATGGATGAGATTATGGGATTAGCTCAAGGAGAAGCTAATGATCCACAGTATACATTATTAGAACAACATTGTTATCTTAATCTTGATGATGATGATGATGGTGTAGCTATTCCATATGTAGTAACAGCTGATCTAGAATCTAGAAAGATACTATCTATACGTAGAAACTATGATGAGAATGATCCTAAGTTCCAAAAGAAATTACACTTTACTCATTATAAATATGTACCGGGATTTGGTTTCTATGGTCTAGGTCTCATACATTTCCTTGGTAACTTAACAATGACTGCAACTACAGCCATGAGATCATTGGTTGATGCTGGTCAGTTTGCTAATCTTCCGGGTGGATTTAAAGCTAGAGGTGTTAGAATGGTAGGAGATAATGCTCCTATTAGTCCGGGTGAGTTTAAAGAAGTAGAAGCTACAGGTGTAGATTTAAGTAAAGCTATTATACCATTACCATATAAAGAACCATCACAAACTTTGATGGCTATGTTAGACTTTGTTGTAAAGACTGGTGGTAAGTTTGCAGACTCTACAGAACAAATAGTAGCAGACGCAAGTAATGTAGGACCAGTAGGAACTACTATGGCTTTGATAGAAGCAAGTAGTAAGTTCTTTACAGCTATACATAAAAGATTACATAAATCTCAGAAGGATGAGTTTCAATTACTGGCTCAGATTAATTTTGATTTCCTTCCACCAAGTTATCCTTATGAAGTAATAGGTGGAGACATGTCTGTATTTAAACAAGACTTTGATGGTAGAATAGATGTATCACCTGTATCTGATCCTAATATACCAAGTAGTGCACACAGAGCAGCCTTGAGTCAAATGGCTTTATCTTTGGCACAACAAACTCCTCCGGGTACATTTAATACCAGAGCTTTATATCGTGAAGTTCTATTGGCAGCAAACTTTCCTAACTTAGATCAAGTAATGCCACCAGAACCTAAACCAGAACCTAGAGATCCAATGGCTGATATTATGGCAATAGCTCAAGGTAAACCTATTAAAGCGTATCCCGGTCAGAATCATAAAGCACATATTATATTTAAGACTGCATTCTTAGAAGATCCAGCTATAGGTAAGAATCCTTTAATGAAAGCTGGTGTTCCTATATTACAAGCTAACATACGTGAACATGTACTCTTACAATATCAAGAACAACTTGGTGGTATGGTAGAAGCAAGTGGTGTAGCAAATGATCCACAAACTATGGAAATGGTAATGGCTCAAGCTGCACAAGAAATTGCTCAAGCTAATATGAATATGCAAGCTGCTGTATCTCCAGAACAACAAATGTTATTAAATGAGAAAGCACGTATTGAACTGGATGAACAAAGAGTAGAAATAGATGCAGCAAAAGATGCAGCTAACTTAGCTATTAAAGATCGTGAAACTAATCTTAAAGAAGATGAAGTAGCAATTAAAGCATTAGATGCAGCTGGTAAACTAGAAGTTAAACAAAGTGAAACAGCTACTAAATATGCAGAGCTTGCAGCTCGTCTTGCTCTTGATGCTGAGAAGTTAGGAGATGATAGAGATGAGAAACAAGCTGCACGAGCTATAGATAATTTAATTAAAATTTCAGAAGTGGAGAATAAAGATGCCCTTAAAAACAGGGACGAGTAAAGAAGTAATTGATTATAATATTAAAGAACTTATTGACTCTGGATATAAACAAAGACAAGCTGTAGCTATAGCTATGGATAATGCAAAGAAAAAGAAAAAGAAGAAAAAGAAAGATATAATTTAATGGATATGTTTGATGAGATTACAGACTCTTTTGATGTAGAAACAGAACGTCTAAAAGAAATGCTTGCATCAGGAGCAATAGAAGACTATAACCATTATAGACAGATCGTTGGTTCCATAAGTGGAATTGAATGGTCAAAGAATAGTTTAAAAACAATAATTAAAAAAAGGATGGAATCAGATGACTAAAATGTTTTGGATAGCAATTATAATAGTTGCTGGAATAATAATTGGTGGATCTATTTTTATGAAACCTTCTACAGAAGCTGAAGCTAATGATACAGGATATAGTACTTTACCCGGTTGGTCTGCAGGGTACAGATATTACTTTGATATGGATGAGGATGAAAAAAGCAAATTAAGATTGTTTGGAAAATATAAACAAGTAAATGGTAACACATTTAAATTAGGTTGGGACAGACAGACTGGTAAAGATATGAATCAGTTTGATACCAACATAGATGATGATGGTGTTATCTTTTTTGAACAAGAGTTTAAATTCTAGTGCCAGAAATATTTTATGTAGCAACACTCCTTGTGTGTTTTCATGGGGAGTGTACTCAATTTGAAAGTGCACCTTATGCAAAGAATGCAAGTGCAGATCATTGTCAACACATGTTGGTACATACCTTTCAAACTCAAGTAGGTCCATACTATGATGCTATTATTGATTTTGAAAAAGATAATCCTGAAGATATAAAAATTACCTATGCTGGTTGTGATACTACACAACGTAGACCAGATACGGACAATGATTGGAAAATTACTCCCAATGTAAATCCTGATTTATTAATACCTCATCAAAATGATTTACGTTGGCAACAAGAACAAGGAGAACAAATTTAATGATGAATCCTCATTTAGGTGGTGCAAAAACTAATGATGAATGGATAAGTGAAGAAGAGATAGAAGATCCGAAAGAACTTCCTCATGTTCCCGGTTTTCATTTATTAATTAGACCAGTAAGTGCTAAGAAAAAATCTAAAGGTGGAATTATTATTCCCGATAAATTACAAGATGATCTTTCATATTTAACTACTGTAGGTAGAGTTATCAAGGTAGGAGATTTAGCATATGGAGATCAATCAAAGTTTCCTACTGGACATTGGTGTAAAGAAGGAGACTATGTATGCTATGGTAAACTAACTGGTACTAAGTTTGTTTATCAAGGTGTGAAGATGTTATTAATATATGATGATCAAGTATTAATGACAATTAAAGATCCAGCATTATTAGATACAAGCATTAACTTAGTTGCTTAACTCTATATTGTATGGTATAAAATAACTATGCGTAATCTTAGTGTTCGCAAACTATGGAGAGTAAAATGGCAGAAGAACAAGAGTGGAGTGAAATAGATACTTCTAAATCCTCCGAGAAGAAAGAAGAAGTTGCTTTTGAAGTAGAGAATGAAGAACCTATTGAGAAAGTAGAAGCAGTTGTTGAAGAAAAAGAAGAAGTAAAAGAAGAACCTGTTGTACAGAAAAAAGAAATACCAGAGTTAGAAGGTATTGAAACTGATGGTGCTTCTAAAAGAATACAACATCTGGTTAAGCAGAGAAAAGAACGTGAAGAAGCTTTAATAAAAGCTCAGGCACGTATAGAAGCTTTAGAGAAACAACAAGCAGAAATTACTAAAGGTTCTTTAAATCTTAGAGAGAATGCTAATACCAGTAGTGAGAAGTTACTTCAACAGCAACTAGAGATGGCAAAACAAAGTTATCTAGATGCCTATGATAGTGGCAATAAGGAAAAGATGTTAGCTTCTCAAGAAGCAATATCTAAAGCACAAGTAGATTTAAATAATATAGACCAAGATAAAAGTAATCTGGAACGTGTTAAAAAAGAAATAGAAGAAGCTCCACCAGCTGAAGGGATGCAAGCTCAAGCAAATCCTCAGCCTAATCAACCACAACAAGAGTTTGATCCTGTGGCTGTAGAGTGGAGTCGTAAACCAGAGAACAATTGGTTTGGACAAGATCAAGTCATGACAGCTTCAGCATTAGCTATAGATGCTCAACTGAAGCAAGAAGGATATGATCCTAGTTCATCAGAGTTTTATGACGAAGTTGACAATCGAATGAAAGTTAATTTCCCTCATAAATTCGGGGAGAGCCAACCGCAGAAGGCTCCTCAACAGGTAGTAGCAGGAAGCTCACGAACTCCTCCTACTTCTAAAAGCAACAAGGTTAAGTTGACACAAGATGACGTAGCCTTAGCTAAGAAGTGGAATATACCTCTTGAGAAGTATGCAGCCGAGAAGAAGAAAGCAGAATCTTCAGGTGAATATACTAACATAGATCGTGGATAGAAGGGTGCAAAAAATGAAACAATCACGTAATACGGAAACAAGAGAAGAACAAACTAGAGAATATACATACGAAGAACCTAATCTGTTGGACATACCAGATTCAGTTTATGATCGCTTTTTAAGCCAAGGCTTGGCATTACGTTGGATACGTATATCTTTAAAAGGAGATGATGACTATAAGAATGTGGGAAGAAAAACACAACAAGGTTATGAGTTTGTAGATCCAAAGGAAGTTCCAGAAATGTTACCAACGTCTATCGTGGTGGACAAAGGTCGCTATGAAAACTGCGTTGTTCGAGGGGATGTCGCCCTTGCCAAGATAGCCAAAGGACAAGCAGAAGCCAGAAATAAGTATTATCAAGAGAAATCGGATAGTATGATGGATGCTGTAAATCAGCAATTGATGTCAAACAACGACTCTCGAATGCCTATTCAAAATAATAGCAAGAGTAAGACTACAGTAGGAAGGCAACCAAAGTTCTCGTCTTAATACTGTAATTTTTTTGTAACTAACTAACCACACGAGGGAGATAACGATGTCAGATACTGCATCACCAAACGGACTAGTTCCGTCTCGCAGATGGGGAAGTGCATCTAACTCTACAGGAACAAACATGTACAACATAGCTGATGGTTATGCTACAGCAATGTTTACTGGTACTCTTGTAGAAGTTTCAGCCGGCAATCTAACAATTCTTGCCAATGGAGCTAATTCAGGTGCAGCACCTATCGGTGTATTCCAAGGCTGTCAATATACAGCACTTAATGGAACACCAACATGGTCATCATATTGGCCAGCTGCAACAAGTGTGTTATCAGGTACACAAGCTATAGGCTATGTATGTGATGATCCATTTGCTACATTCGTTGTACAGGCAGATGCGTCTGTAACAGCTGGAGATATTATGACTCTTAATTTTGAAGCTAACATAGGCACAGGTTCTACCATTACAGGAATTAGTAACGGATCATTAGATGCTAGTTCACGTAAAACAGGAGCAACAGCTTTGTTCCGTCCTATTGCATATGACGCTGTACCGGGCAATTCTGCCAGCTCTGCTTATCCATATTTGGAAGTAGAATTAATCCATCATGCACTTCGTGCTGGTGCCGTAGCATAATAGAAAGGGAGAAATAACATGGCTGCTATTAATAGAGCTAGTATTGCGAAGCAACTTGTTCCCGGATTAAATGCTATATTTGGCATGGAATACGGAGAAGTTGTGGATGAATTAACACCATTGTTTGAAATGGAAAACTCAGACAGAGCTTTTGAAGAAGAAGTACTCTTCACAGGTTTTGGATCAGCTCCAGTTAAACAAGAAGGTGCTGCTGTTCAATATGATACTGCACAAGATTCATATACAGCAAGGTATACTGCAGAAACAATTGCATTAGCATTTAGTGTAACAGAAGAAGCTATGGAGGATAATCTTTATGATACATTCTCTAAACTTCGTGCACGTGGTCTTGCAAGAGCAATGGCAAATACTAAACAAGTAAAAGGTGCTGACATCTTTAATCAAGGATTCAACGCATCATATGGTGGTGGAGATGGAGTTCCTTTATTCTCTGCTGCTCACCCAATCGTTGGTGGTGCTAATCAAAGTAATTTGATTGCTACTAACGGAACAACTGACTTATCTGAAGCTTCACTTGAGTCAGGTTTAGTATCTGTACAAACTGCTAAAGATGACAGAAACATTCTGATTGGTACAAACGCATTGTCAATTCACATTGCACCACACAATCAGTTTGCAGCTGCTCGTCTATTAGACAGTCCTTACAGACCGGGTACTGCTGATAATGACATTAATGCAATTAACCATGGAGGTCTAGTACCTAATGGTTACTTCGTTAATAAACGATTCAGCGATGCAGATGCATGGTTCTTAAAAACAGATTGTCCTAACGGAACTAAAATGTTTAACAGAACACCATTGCAAACACAAATGTTACCTGACTTTGATACAGGCAACCTAAGATATAAGGCTAGAGAAAGATATTCTTTCGGTTGGTCTGATTGGAGAGGTTACTTTGGATCACAAGGTAGTTAACCTTTAGAACACAGGGGAGAGCGACTTAATAGAATTAGGTTCGAGCTCTCCCCTTTTTTATAAATTACTTCTGACAGCGAAAGCTGACATTAGCCACGACAGGAGAAATAACATGGCAAACACGACTTTTTCAGGACCAATAAGAACTGGTTCGATTTCACATACTACTGGTACATCAGTAGGAACAGACGTTAAAAATCTAGGTTGGGTACAAAACTCTCAAGCTTTCTTTGTATCAATTGGTGATACTACTGTATCTACAACTGTTGTTATTCCAGCACGTAGTATGGTTACTGCAATACATGGACACGTAACAGAAATATTTAATTCAGGAACATCTGATGATTTTGATATAGGTACTGCAGGTGATACTGATTTATATGTTAATGGAACATCTGTAGGAGATACAATTGGATTCCATAATATAGGAGGTGCTGTAGCTAATACATCAGCATGGACTGACACAGGTGCAACTGATCAAAGAGTAATCTGTGTACATAATGCTGTTGGTACTGCAGGTAGTACTGGTAAAATGTATGTAGTAATTGATTATCTACAACATCGTAACTTTAACAATGTAGTAGATGTTGTTACTGCTCCAACAACTTAATTTTCATAAGTATTAAGTTTAGTTTATAATAGGGGAGGAGTAAAATTCTCCCCTGACAATTGGAGTAAAAGATGGCAACAAATATTAAAACAGGTGTTGTAAGTTTAGATAGAGGTGTTGGTGGTACTGGTAATTTTATAGACCTAGCCAGCGATGTTTCAATTATAGATACTCGTATCAGAGGTTTTGGTTATGCTAGTAAACAAGCTGGTATAATGAACATAGCTGATACAAGTGGTATATTAATTCAACAACCTATCTATGCAGCAGATACTGAAGATACAATTTATTTTGATCCTTTAGGAATAAGAGTTAACGGAAAAGTTTCTATGACAATGGTAAGTATAACAGGCGGAGGAGATGTAACTACTACTGTTTCTGCCAATGTGAATGCTTACATTTATTATGGATAGATAAATGAATTATACTACATTAGTAAGTTCAGTTATTGCTACCACAGAAAATGAAGCTACGGAATTTATTTCCCAACTTCCTGATATGGTAGGTAGAGCTCAAGAAAGAATACTTGGGGATATAGATGATATTGGTTTAACCAGTTATACTAGTGTTGCTGTAAGTGCTAACAATGCTTTTATTACAGTACCAACAGGATCAGAGTTAGTTAAAGGATTAGTAGTAGACACTTCAGGTTCCAAAGGTTCTTTACTACAAAGAGAATATGATTATATAATAGACTACTGGCCCGTATCTGTTTCAACTGGTACTCCAAGATATTATGGTTTTAAAAGTAATACACAAATTAAAATAGCTCCAACTCCATCAACAACTCTTGATGCAGAAATAGCTTATCAAACTAATCTAACTACATTAACTTCATCAACACAATCTAATTATTTAACAGACTTCTGTCCATCATTATTGTTTGATGCTACTATGGTAGAAGCTACATACTTTATGAAAGACTATGCAGTATTACAAGCATGGCAACAACAATATGCAACTGAAGCAGCACGTATAAGAAATAGAGCTAGACGTTCAAGAACTAATACAATGCAAGATAACTGGAGTCCAGCTGGCACTCCTGATACGATTCAAAAGGGAGGAAGCTAATGCCAATTAATAGTGCAAGTGGAAGAAATATAGGAGGAGGTAATAAAGATGTATCTTCTCATTATAGAGGTTTTGATTCTGGTAAAGGAAATCCTTATCCAGATAAAGCACCAACTTCATTTAATAAACCACCAAAGCCACAAATGAAAAATACTAGAACTTCTATGGATGGAGTTCAAAAAGGAAGATTAGGTGGACCAAGAAATTCTGCAAAAGATATTAGAGAAAAACCTAAAAAAAGTATTATAGATAGATTAAAAGATTTTGCTACAAAAGGAGAGAATAAAGGAATAGGTCCTCAAGTTCCTGATCTATCTGCTGATCTAGAAAATATTTCTAATGTAGATTATTCTAAAGATAATAGAGATTCTATGTTGAAAGTAGATATACCAATTACTAAAACTGATAATATAGGTGCTCTAATGAGAAGTCCTAGAAGAAGAACACCGGGACAAGGAAGCTATCAAAGAGGTACACCAACTAAAACTAAAATGGTATTAGCTCCACATAGAAATCCAACTAATAAAAAAGTTAGAGTAGCTGATAGACCTGTTACACGTAAGAAAAAAACAATGATTAATCCTAACAGAGGTTTTTCTGGTGGTGGATTAGTTGCATCTTTATACGATTAAATTTAAGGAAAGATAATGTCACAAAAACAAAAAGGTTGGAAAGATAAAATTCTAGATAAAGCAGCTAATAAACTTAGAAAGTTAGAAAAAAAATATATAGACAAAATTCCAGAAGATGAAAAAGAATATAGTAATGATTTGTTTAAACAAAATAATAATAAAGAAGATAATAATGACTTATTTAAAAATGCAAGTGGTGGTAGAATAGTGTCATCATTTTATAAAGGGGGAAAAATATGATGGCAAATAAAATTAAAATTGAAGTTAAGAATGCAGATGGTACAGTTAATAAAAAAGAAACAGCTCGTATTAAAGAAAATACTAGACGTATGGAAAATGAAAGAAAAACAGATATGTTTGGTAAGAGTAGAAAAAAAAGAATAACTGAAGTTCCCAGAGATGCCCTTATAAAAGGAGTAAGAAATGTAATGTCTGTAATTCCGGGACAAGTAGGTAAAAGAGGTAAAGAAGATTTAATGCTTAATCGTATGGCTAAAGAAGTAGATAAGAACTATTTAGAAGAAAAATCTAAAGGTGGTTCTTTATCAGGTTCTAAACTAGTAGCTTCATTTTATAAAGGGGGAAGAATATAATGTTAAAAAATAATTTTAAATCATCTAAGGAAGCAAGAACAGGTAAAGGAGAAAAACTTAAATTAGATTCTTTTCCTGATTCAACAGGTAGACCAACTGGACAAGGATTTGGTGCAGCACGTAAAGGACCTTCTGTTGTAACCTTAAACAGAGGTGGACCAGCTAAACAAAAGTATCCATTAAAGTTAAAAGGTGGTGGAATGCCAGCTCGTATGAGAAATAGATAATGGCAATTACACGAGCTAAGACGGGTAAACAAATTAAAGGTAAACTTGGATCTGGTAAAAGGTTTAAGAAGCTTGCTAAAAAAACTTCCCCTGCTTTAGCTGCTTATATAGGCAGAAAAAAGTATGGAAAGAAAAAGTTCCAACAGCTTAGTGCTAAAGGAAGAAAACGTAAATAACATTAACCAATAAAAGGAGGTGGTCTGATGGCTGCAGCAAAAAAAGTAGGTAAAAAGAAACAAGGTTATAAGGCTCGTAAAGATGAATCAATTGCAATGAGAGTTAAAAAGAAAAGAACTCCAAAACAGTTAAGAGCATCTGCAAATGAATCTTATGGTAAGTTTGGTTCTAAAGCTAAGAAAAAAGGTAAAATTAATAGAAGAAAAGCTTAGGAAAAACTAATGGCTACATCTGGTACTAATGCATTTAATTTAGATTTCTATGTGGATGAAATCATTGAGGAAGCTTACGAGCTTGCTGGTGGTCAACCACAAACAGGATATGATGGTCGTAGTGCCAGACGTAGTTTAAATCTTTTATTAACTGACTGGCAAAATCGTGGTGTTCTTTTATGGGGTACAGATTTACAAACAGTAACTCTTACTTATAATCAAGCAAAAGAAACATTGGATACATCAACAGTAGATGTACTTGATGGTTATATGCGAGCTTCTAATGAAGGTAATGATTTGCAAATGACTCGTGTATCTTATGAAGAATACGAAGGTATTGTAGATAAAACTTCAACAGGAAGACCTGTACAGTTTGCTACACTCAGAGGAGAGAATACAGTTTCAGTATACTTCTGGCCTGTGCCTGATAATACTCAGACATATACTTTTAGATATTATAGAGTAAGAAGATTATATGATATTACTAAGAGTGCTCTTCAAAATGCTGATGTACCTTTTAGATTTTTACCTTGCCTTATTAATGGACTTGCTTATTATCTATCTATGAAAAGACCTAATACTTCAGGTGATAGAATTATGATGTTAAAAGCAAACTATGAAGAAACATTCCAATCAGCTTTTGAAGCAGATAAACAAAGAGCAGATATGTATGTAGTTCCTAGATTAGGATATATTAATTAATGGCAAGTAATTCACGAACACCGGGAATTTGTGATCAATGTGGTTTTCAATATAAATTACATGTATTACAAAAGACTAGTTATAATACTAAGGTTTGTCCTGAATGTTGGGATGGTATGTGGAACATTCAAAACAATCCTTTAAATTATTCTCCTACTATAACTCCTGAAGTTCCTGTACGAGATCCAAGACCTCCATCAAATGTAGATAGAAATATTTCATGGGAGGGTGCTACAATGAATTGGGAAGAGCAAACTAATGATTGGAATCTTGTCTAAGTTGTGGTATGATAAAGAAAGTTTGGAGCTAAAGAATGACGACATTAACTGGTACTAAAATTGCAAATACTTATGGTGGACTACTCAAGGTTAGTTCAACAGGAGTAAGTGGCACTCTACAAAATGTTACAGATGGTTATGGTAATAATTCTGCCATTCAACTTTCTAATTCTACATTTAATATTTCAGGTGCTTTTCAATTAGGTGGTACAGCAATTACTGCTGATGCTTCTGCAATTAATGCTATAACAGATTTAACAGGTTTCAATGGCTATGTTGCCATGGTTAGTGGTGTTGCTTATGGTAGAGAGTTAACACGTAGTGCTCCTTTATCTATTACTAATGGTGCAGGACAAGCTGGTAATACTAATATATCTTTACAGATTAGTGGTATAACTTCTGGTACTTATGGTCCTTTACATAAATTTAATATTAGTGAATTTGGAATAGTAGTTAGTGCAGAGACTACTTCAAGCATGACTCTAACTAATTTATCTGTAACTGATCTTTGGGTAGCTCAAACTCTTACAGGAAACAGAGCAACTTTTATTAATGAAGTATCTGCTACTGGAGGTTTTAGAGGAGCTCTTACTGGTGATGTAACTGGTAATGTAGTAGGAAATGTAACTGGTAATGTAGTAGGAGATGTAACTGGTGATCTTACAGGAGATGTAACAGGAGATGTTACTGGTAATGTAACTGGTAATGTAACTGGTAATGTTAGTGGAGCAACTGCAAACTTTAGTTCTAAAGTAAGTGGAACTATGGTAGTAGGAGCAAGTGCAACTTTTACTCAACAAGTAAGTGCAGGATTTTACTATGGAGATGGTAGACATTTAGTTAATCTTCCTTCTGGTGCTGGTGGTACAATGAATGCTCTAACTGCTGGTAATGGAATTAATATAACAGTAGATGCAGGTACAACAACAACAGCAAATGTAAGTGGTACTATAAAAGTTTCAGATGCATTAACTATTACTTCATTAGAATTAACAGGTACAGGAGATGGATTACAAGTTAATCATAATGCTAGAATTAATGGTAATGTTACAGCATCTGCATACTGGGGGGATGGTTCTAATCTAACAAACTTACCAAGTGCTTCAACATCTGTTGCAGCTTTCACAGTTAATCAACTTACTGCTGTATCTTCATCTGCATTAGCTTCAGCATCTGCAAGTAGTTTAGTAGTAAGTGGTAATGTAACAGCTACTGCATATTGGGGAGATGGTTCTAATTTAACTAACTTACCAAGTGCTCCTACATCTGTAGCAACATTTACAGTTAATCAACTTACAGCAGTATCATCTGCTATATTAGCTTCTGCTACAGCAGATAGTTTAGTAGTAAGTGGTAATGTAACTGCATCTGGATATTGGGGAAGTGGTGCTAACTTAACAGGTATTGTGTTACCTGCAAGTGGTACAGATTTAAATTTAAACAATCTTAATGTAGGAGTTAAAACTTCTACTACAGCTCTGGCAGTAAATGCTATTGCATCTATAGGTGGAGATGTTTATGTAGCGGGTGGTAGTATAGAAGTAAAAACAGATAGCGGTTCTCCAGCAAATATAGATTTATATTGTGAAGTTGGTAATGCTCATTATGCAAGATTAGAAGCTCCAGCTCATTCAGCATTTAGTGGTAATGTAGTAGCAACTATGCCTGTAAGTACTACAAAACTAGCAGGTGTTTCAACAACAGATACATTTGTAAATAAATCTTTTGGTAATCAAACTACATTTGGAAGTGGTATAACTGTTGGAACTAATGTAACTGCTGCAGCTTATTGGGGTGATGGTTCTAACTTAACTAATTTAACACCTTTTACTTCTTCAGCTAATTTAACAGTAAATAACTTAGGAGTAGTAACTGCTGCAAGTATTACTGATTTAACAGCAGGAACAGTAGATGTAACAGGACAAGTATCTGGAGTAGGAATAACTTTAAGTGGTAATGTTACAGCTTCAGGATATTGGGGAGATGGATCAAACTTAACTGGAGTAGCTACTAATGATAGTATTATAGCTCTCGCAATAGCATTAGGATAATAACATGGCAAATACATTTTTAAGAAAAACATCACAAGGAATAGGCACAGGAGCAACAAGAGTAGGAAGTTATACTGTTGCTTCAGCTACACAAACAACTGTTATAGGATTAACTTTAGCAAATGTAACAGGAAGCACCATTTATGTTGACTGTGATCATAATGATGGAGCTACTGATACAGCTTTAGTTAAGACTGCACCTATACCATCAGGAGGTTCATTGATAGTTGTAGGAGGAGATCAAAAAGTTGTATTACAAACAGGAGATGGTATATTTGTTAATTCAGATGTAGCTTCTTCCGTTGATGTTGTAATGTCAATATTGGAGATAACATAATGTCATACCTTGGTAATGGACCAGCTGATGCAATAGCAACATCAAGTCAAATAGCTGATGGTGCTGTTACTACACCTAAGTTAGCAACAGGTGCTGTTACTAATGTAAAGGTTAGTGCAGGAACATTAATGGATGCTGCTGTAAATGCTAATGCAAGTATTGCTCTTACTAAGATAGGAGACAATGCAACTCTTGCAAAGAATGATACTAATAATTCATGGGTTAAAGCTCAAGCAGGATATACTGTATCCTCTTCAGAAACTGGAGCTTTTACTTTTGATTATGATACATACCAAAATTTTATTGTAACTCTTGGAGGTAATATTACTTTCTCAAATCCTACCACAGAAAATGTAGGACAATCAGGAGTAATAGTTTTAGTTCAAGATGGTACAGGTAGTAGAACTTTATCTTTAGGAACAGATTATGAAACAGTAGGTGGTGCTGGAATTACATTAAGTACAGCTGGAGGATCAGTTGATGTTCTACCATATTATGTAAAAGCTACAGGAAGCATTCAATTGGGTGCACCACAATTAGCATTTAGTTAGGAGAAGAAATGACAACCAGAGCACGATACCTTGCAAGTTACCATGCTTCCGTAGGAGCTATAACTAATACAAGTCAAACTTTTAGCACAGCTCAAATAGGAGCAGTTACTACTTTAACTGATGGTGCAAACATTTCTACTGATCTCGCTGTAAATAATAATTTTCAAGTAACTCTTGCAGGTAATAGAACTTTAGATAATCCTACTAATCCGGGTGTTTCACAAACAGGTTCTATATTTATTGTACAAGATGGTTCAGGTAGTAGAACATTATCTTTTGGAACTAACTGGAAGTTTGCTGGTGGCACAGGTCCAACACTTAGTACAGCTGCTGCTGCAGTTGATAGATTAGATTATGTAGTAAAGACTGCTAGTGAAGTACAATCTGTAGTAACTCTAGATATAAAAACGATTGCGTAGTCCATGGGAGTGCTAGGTAACAACGCACTTGTAGGAGCATCTGCAGCTGGTGCAGCAGGTGGTGGTAATTTCTATACGCATCAAATTCCAAACTCAGTCAGAATGGTTGCTCCTAGTAGCACATCATCAAACAATTCTAGATTAACAAAAACATTTAGTACTGTTGATTCTAATGTACATTTTACTTTAAACTTTTGGATTAAAAGATCAGCAATAGAAGGAAAAAATCCAGTTTCAAGTGCAAGACCATTAACACTATTTACTCCTAGAAGTGGTACAAGTGGTTCTGTTTTACAAGAATTTCAATTTGGTGCTACTGGTTCTTATGGAGCAGGAGATGCTTTTGTAATTACTAATACAAATAGTGGTACATATATTTTATCTACTAATAATTTATTTCGTGATACTTCGGCATGGTATAATATTCATATACAAGCAGATCTTGATAATGCTTCAGCAAGTGAAAAATTAAAAATATTTGTTAATGGAACAGAAGCTTCTTATAATGTAGATAATAGAAGTTCATATACTTCTTTAGCAGGAGTAGTAGCTGGTGCTTGGACAATAGGAGATTATTATAATTATGGTTATCCTATTCAAAGTTACCTAGCACAATGGTGTTATATTGATGGAACTACATATGCACCTACAGATTTTGCAGAAATGTCTAATGGAGTATGGATACCTAAAGATGTTACTGGATTAACATTTGGAAGTGCAGGACATTTATTAATGTTTCAAGATAGTAGTGCTTTAGGAGATGATACAAGTGGTAATACTAATGATTGGACTTCCTCTAATCTTGACACACACGACCAAATGTTAGATACTCCCACCTTCAACTCTAGTTCTAATGGTGGTAATTATCCTACATACAATCCTTTATTAAAACCACCTAGTAATTTAACTCTTGCAGAAGGTAATTTAAAAGCTACATTAACTTCAAATAATACTGGAATTATGACTAATTGGCAAGTTCCTTTAACTGGTAAATGGTATTGGGAAGTTGATATGGATAATATACCTTCAGGTCAAGGAATATATATAGGAGTTATGCCAGCAAATACTGACCTTACTATTAATCAAGAATCAAATAATTTAGGACTTGTTTATTATTCTATTAATGGAAATAGTATATTAAAAGGTACTAGGTCGTCTTATGGTGCAACTTTTACTACAGGTGATATTATAAGTATAGCTGTTGATAGAGATGCTGATACTATACAGTTTTATAAAAATGGTTCTGCACAGGGATCAGCAATAGATGTATCTAGTCTTGATGCAGAGTTCTTTTGTTATATGGGTTGTACAGGAGGAAGTGGGCCATTTAGTGCAATTCTTAATTTTGGACAAGATGGAACTTTTGCTGGAAATGTTACAGCACAAGGTAATAGTGATGACACAGGCTATGGTAACTTTTATTATGCTCCACCTACAGGATTCTTAGCTATGTGTTCTGGTAATCAGCCACTATCTGCACAAATAGATCCAGCACAAAATTCAGATGATTATCCACAAAAATTATTTGGTGCTTATACTTATGTAGGAAATAATGATGGTGATAGAACTGTATCAACAGATTTTCAAACAGATATGGCATGGATAAAAGTTAGAAGTATTGTAGATAATAATTATATTCAAGATTCTACCAGAGGATTTGGGTTTAGTAAATCTATTAGTACTAACTCAACAGGACTAGAAGGAGCTAATGGTGGAGCTCCAACCACTACTAAAGTAGATTCTGTATCTTCCTCTAATATGGTAGTTACTGGAGCAGATTTTACTTATTCAAGTGCAACTTATGTTGCGTGGCTTTGGAGAGCAAATGGTGGAACAACAGTAACAAATACACAAGGTTCAGAAGACTCTACAGTACAAACAGATCCTTCAGGACATTTTAGTATTGTAAAATGGACAGGTACAAGTGATTCATGGGGTAATGCTATTACAGTTGGGCATGGATTAAATGCTGCTCCTGATCTTATAATTGGAAAAAAGTATTTAGGAAATGCAGATGAATGGCAAATATTCTTTAGTGATTATGGAGATTATTCTATAGGTGGTTCTAATGCTGCTTCTAATTCTTTAGTTTTAAATAATGATTCTGCTCTTTATACAAATCAATCATATAAAGGTTATGGTGGTGTTATGCCTACTTCAACAGTATTTACAGTAGATGGTAATAATCTTAATGGTTCTGGTGATACAGTTTTAGCTTATTGTTTTGCAAATTGTGAAGGATATATTAAAGTAGGAACATACGAAGGAAATGCAAATGCAGATGGTGTATTTGTTTATACTGGATTTGAACCAGCATTTTTTATGTGCAAACCTTTACCAGCAGGAAATTGGAGAATACAAGATACTAAAAGGTCTCCTTATAATGTAGCTAATAAAACTTTATTTCCTAATCATACGAATGCAGAACAAAGTTACAGTTCAGATCGTATAGATATATTATCAAATGGAGTAAAAATGAGAGCATCAGATTCAAATTATAACCAAGCAACAACATTTGTATACTTAGCTATGGCACATAATCCTTTTAAGTACTCATTGGCTAGGTAGAATTAATATGATAAAATACAAATTATAACTAAAGGAGAAATAAAATGTGGGCACTCGTAAAAGATGGAAGTGTAAGTGAGATAATTGCACATCCAAAAAGTATAGTAGATGAGAATGGGATACAACATCCTCGTTCTGTTTTTACTATATGGACTAAAGAAGAAAGGTTAGGATTAGGTATCTATGATGTTATCATGGCTCCTACATATAATCCTAATTATTATATATCTCATGATCCAACTTATGAAATAGATGGTGATAATGTCGTACAGTCTATTGAAAAAGCAGGTGATATTAAATTAGAAGATGAAGATGCATTAGATGAAGAAGGTAATAATCTTTTAGATATTAGTGGTAATCAAGTAATCAATAGAGGATTAAAATATAGTACTATTCAAAAAGTTAAATCTCAACAAGCATCTTATCTAAGTTCAACTGATTGGGCTATTATTAGAAAAAGTGATAATGGAACAGAGATACCAGCAAACATTCAAACACATAGAGATGCTATAAGAAGTAAAGCAGAAGAAATGGAAACAGCTATTAGTGAATGTTCAACTATGGATGATTTTATTGCTCTTAATACTTCTACTCATAATGAAGATGGAACAATAAAAGAAATAGCACTATTAAATGATTGGCCTCAACTAGGAGAATAATATGGCTTATATCGGTCAAGGACTACAATATGGAAAAACTGATAAAGCTATTGTAACTGCTACTGGTGGACAAACTACTTTCTCTCCTTTAACATATACAGTTGGTTCTGTTGATGTTTTTCTTAATGGTGTATTATTAGATGCATCTGATTATACAGCTACTAATGGTACTAGTATAGTATTAGATGTAGGAGCAAGTGCAGGAGATTTACTTGAAGCCCACGCACAAAAGTATATCTCTTCTTTCACTACAGCTTCTACACAGTTTACTATTGCTGGAGATGGTGGTGGTTCACAAGTTATTAATGATGGTGATACAATTACCTTTGAAGGTGGCACAGATATTACAGCTGCTGTCTGTGCAACAGATACAGTTAAAGTAAGTGCAAGTCCTACTATAGCTAGAACTAATGTAGCTCAAAGTTTTACAGCAGCACAAAGAGGAGCTACTCTTACTGATGCAACTAATACTGGTAATATAACTTTAAACTATGATACTTATCAAAACTTTGTTTTAACTCTTACAGGTAATGTAACTTTAGATAATCCAACTACAGATGTAGTGGGACAATCAGGAGTTATGGTTCTTATACAAGATGGTACAGGCTCACGTACTTTATCTTTGGGAACAGATTATGAAACAGTAGGTGGAGCAGGAATAACTTTAAGTACAGCAGGAGGATCACTTGATGTTCTTCCATACTTTATTTCAGAAGCAGGTAAAATACAATTAGGTGCTCCTCAGTTAGCATTCGCATAAAGGAATAATAAATGTTTAATAATCAACTATGGCAAAAACCAGCAGGTGGTGCAGTTGACAATTTTTATGACCATCAAATTTCTAAAAGTTTTAGATTTGAATCTGGTTATTTAAAGTGGACTCCGGGTAGTGCAGGTAATAGACAAGTCTGGACTTTTAGTATGTGGGTTAAAAAAACTGAAAACACATATCAAAATGTATTAAATGCAGGTACATCTGGTAATCAAGATAGTAGACTCAGAATGTATTGGTATCAGGATAAATTAAGTGCTTCATCAGCAAATGCTAATTTTAATAATAGTGCAGCAGTATATCGAGATACTTCTGCATGGCAACATGTAGTATGGAAATTGACGGGAGGTACTTCTTATCAATATGTTAATGGCACTTTAGCTTCTTCTTATGCTGTATCTGGTAATACTGCTATAAATAATAATGTAGAACATACTTTAGGTATTGATGGAAGTTATACTGCTGCTGATAAATTTACAGGATATATGGCAGAGGTAGTTTTTATTGATGGAACTGCTCTTGATCCTACTGATTTTGCTGAAACCAAAAATGGAGTATGGATTCCTAAAGATGTTTCAGGATTAACATTTGGTTCTCAAGGTTACTATTTAGATTTTGCAAATGCGTCTGCTCCCGGTAATGATGTGAGTGGAAACAATAATGATTGGACAAATGTCTCTTTAGCAACTGACGATCAAATGGTAGACTCTCCAACCTTTGGAAGTAGTTCTACTGGTAATTGTTGTACTTTAAATACTTTAACTGAACAAAGTGGTCTTACTATTTCTGAAGGCAACTTAAAAATGAGTCGTAGTTCAGCAGGAAATGTTGCTATTCCTGCAACTATGGGTGCTTCTACAGGAAAATATTATTTTGAAGTATATTGGAATAATGACACAGGAGTAGGAAATTATGCTTGGGGTTTTGTTGAGCCAGAAAGTACAATATTTGGTAATAATACTGCTATTGCTATTCCTGACACATACAATTTAAGAAATAATTCTGGTCAAACTTATGTAAATGGTAATAGTGCTAATATGAATGGCACACAGCCTACTACAGGAACAATTATAGGTGTAGCAATAGATTTTGATAATGGTAAAATATTTTATGGTCAAGATGGAGGCTCTGGTTCCAGATCTATGAACTGGAATAATTCAGATACAGGTACAGGTGTTCCTGCTGATGGTACAAATCCTGCTCAAACATTTACTGCTGGTAGTATCACTCTTATTCCTGCTTTTAGTATATCTTCTATAGGTGATACTAATTGGATACTAAATTTTGGACAGTCATCAGCTTTTTCTGGAGCCCTCACCAGTCAAGGAAATACAGATGGTAATGGTCAAGGAGATTTTTATTACTCTCCACCTACAGGATTTACAGGTTGGGCAACTGGAGGATTATCAATGGATTCAAATGTAGATCCTGCCCAGACTGACGATGGTTATCCGCAAAAACAATTTAATATGTTACAATACACAGGTAATGGTTCTCAAAGAACATTAACTACTCAATTCCAAATAGACATGGGTTGGAATAGATCAACAATACAAGCTCAAAATTGGTACACACTAGATACAAGTAGAGGATGGTTTGGAGCTAGTTCTAATAATAAATACTTATCAATGAATTTAGTTGACCAAGAAGCAACATTTCCACAATACAATTTTAATGCTCAGAGTGGTAATGATATTACTTTAACAAGTGGCACAGCATTTAATTCTGGTAGTCATACGCAACAAATGTGGTACTGGAAAGGTAATGGAGGAACAACTACAACTCCAAGTGGAGGAACTTTAGCAACTACTGTTCAAGCAAATACTGATGCAGGGTTTTCTATAGTTCAATATACAGGTGATGGAGGTACAAGTAATTTTACATTAGCTCATGGTCTGGGTAAAAAACCAAATATGGTATTACTAAAAGACAGAAGTAATAATAGTAATAACCAACAATGGCATGTTTTTATGATTGATGCTGGTTCTATTCCAAATGAAAATTACTTTTATACCTCTTATGCTTCTACAGGGCAAACATCTACTAATGGAACTGTAAATAGTAGTACCACTACAGCTACTGTATTAGGAATGAGTAGAACAAGTGCTATAGGTGGTGGAATGAGTATATCTCAAAGTGGTCATAATTTTGTTATGTATGTCTTTGCAAATATAGAAGGCTATTCTAAATATGATATGTATGTTGGAAATAATTCTAATGATGGCACATTTGTTTATACTGGATTCAAACCAGCTTTTATATGTATCAAAGATTTTGATAGTGCTAATTCTTGGAGAACATATGACGCTATAAATGATCCTGTTAATCCAGCTGATCATTGGATGGTATTAGACGGGAGTCCTGTTGCTATAAATACTTCTGATACAACTTCTGATATAGACTTTCTTAGTAATGGATTCAAAATTAGAGGTGATGCGAGTACAATCAATGGTACTGATGGTAATAAATATATGTATATGGCGTGGGGATCTAATCCATTTAAATATGCAACAGCAAGATAATTTTGAATAACAACTAAGGTATGGTACAATGACTGATAAGACTGCAATGGAATTAGCTCTTAAAGCTTTAAAGAAAATAGAAGAACATGAAAAAGAATGTGGTCTAAGGTGGGCAGAAGCAACAGTAGAATTACGTGGATTAAGAGAAGACACAACTCGTAATACACAAAGATGGGAAAGACTAGCTTGGCTAGTTTGTGGTACACTTATAACAGCAATTATTGCTGCATGGATTAAAGGAAACTTCTAATGTCATCAACATATACAACACGATTAAGACTAGAAAAACAAGGAGATGGAGAGAATCCTAATACATGGGGACAGAAACTTAATCAAAGTGTAATTGATTTAGTTGACTCTGCTGTAGCAGGATATACTAATGTTGTAGTAAGTAGTGTAGATCTTACATTAACAACATCAGATGGAGGAGCTGATCAATCTCGAACTAAAACTTTAGAAGTGACAGGTACTTTAACTTCTAATGTAGCTATTATTATTCCTCAAGTTCAAAAAGATTATATGGTTTATAATAATACTAGTGGTGCATATACTGTAACAATTAAAACAGTTGCTGCTGCTGGTTCATCTATAGCACAAGGTGGTATTGGATCTGTTATTTGTGATGGTACTAATGTACATGCAGCTAATGGTACAGGTATTGGAGCTAAGAATTTATTTGCAGTAAGTGCATCTGATATAGGTGTTGATTTAATTACACAAGCAACAACAGCAACAACTAGAGCTCAAATAGGAATGGATAGTGCATATGTTAGTACTACAGCTTTGATTGATAATGCTGTTATATCTACTAAGATTACAACCACAGGGAGTACAGCGATAGGCAATGCAATAGGTCAACGATTGGTTTCAACAGCAGGACCAACAAGTGCAACTGATCCGGGTTCTCTAGGTACATTATATACAGGAGATCTTTGGTATAAAACTACTGCGTTCTCATAATGGCATCATCATTCTACATAATAGAGGGTGGAGTTTGGAAGAAAGTTTCCGAAGCTAGTATCTATACTGGAAGTGCATGGGAATCTGTATCAAATATTTACTATTGGAATGGTAGTGCATGGGTAAAAGGATTTACCAAAGGCTTTGAATTTAGTAAAACTTTTTCAGGAACTACAAATAATTTTGATACAGCTACAGAAGCAACTGCTCAAGGATGGAATGGAACAGATAGTGTGATAGCTAATTTAACTTTATCAAGTGCAGCTATTATTAGAAGTAGTTCTGTAAGTACTTATGCATTTGAAACTACTGGTTTACCTGCTAACTCTCAAGTTAATCTTACATTAGATACTGGAACTTATATTGTAGGTAAAGGTGGAAAAGGTGCTATAGGTTCTTTCTCTGTAGTTATTCCATATCCAGATCCCGGATATAGTGATGGACAACCGGGTGGACCAGCTATACAAATTATTAGTGGTGTTACTATGAATCTTACTAACAACGGAACCATCGGAGGCGGTGGAGGCGGAGGTGGTGGAGGAAATGGTGGTGAAGCCTTTGCTCTTGCTGGAAGTTTCCAAGGAGGATCTGGTGGAGGTGGAGCTGGTTATGGAGAGGGAGGCCCTGTGAATCCCGGACAAGCTAATGCTTATGTATCTGGACCTGCAGGTAATCCCGGAACTTTAACTACTGGTGGAACAGGAGTTGGTACTATTAATACTCATAGTTCTTTTGGTGGAACTGGTGGTAATGGTGGTACTTTAGGAAGTGCTGGTATTAATGCAGTTAATGGTGGTAGTGCACCATATGGAATGTATAGTTCTGCTGGTTCTGGGGGAGCAGCAGGTGTAGCTATTAATGGATGGTCAAGAACTAATGCAATAACAGCAGGTACAATTTTAGGAGCAAAAAATAACTAATGGCATATGATTCAGTCACAGCAAAGTTAGATTTTAAACCGGGATTTCATAGAGAGTCTACACGTTATGCCGAAGAAGGTTCATGGTATGATGGTAATCGTGTACGTTTCAGAGAAGGTAGACCAGAGAATATGCGTGGCTATAATAAAAGAGTAGCTACAGCTTTTGATGGTATAGCTAGAGATTTACTTACATGGTCTGATAATGATACTACAAAACATATTATGTTTGGTACAGAACAAAAAGTATATTCATATGATGGTGATGCAAATATTGATGTAACTCCTTTAGTAAGCACAGTTAATTTAGTATCAGTAATGGATTATGTATCTGGTGAAGTGACAATAGCAGTATCTTCTACTAATCATAATTTAAATACTGGTGATTGGATTACTTTTGTTAGTTCTACAGTTACAGCAGGAATAACTTTAAAAGATCAAGTATGTCTTGTTTCTGTAATAGGTGTTAATAATTATGAATTTGTTAATAGTACTCAAGCAACAGGAACTTTTACTGATATTGGTAATGCAGAAGTAGGATACCTTTTACCTACTGGTAATGTGAATGCGATACAAGGACTAGGTTATGGAGCTGGTGTATATAATGCAGGAGTTTCTACCACAGGAATGAGAGCATGGAATGAAGCTGCAACTACTTCTAATATAACTTTCCCTGCAACTAATTGGTCCTTTGATACATGGGGTGAAGATGTAGTAATGGCACGTAGAGGTGGACGTATTTATTATTATGATACAGATGTATCTGTTACACCTGAAAGAGCTTACCTTGTTACTGCATCACCAAGTGTTAACAATGTAATACTAGTGTCTCCTAATGACAGACATCTTATATCTTTTGGTTCTAATGAATATGCTACTGGTACTTACAATCCTTTACTAGTTCGTTGGAGTGATCAAGAAAACTTTAACAACTGGACTCCAGCTATAACTACAACTGCTGGTGAAACTATATTAACAGATGGTTCTCAAATTATTGGAGCTGTTCGTTCTAGAAATCTTATTGGTGTATTTACTGATAATGCTTTATATGGTATGCAGTTTGTTGGTCCACCTTTTATATTTAATTTTAGACAATTAGGTACAGCTTGTGGATTAGTATCTCAACATGCAGCTGTTAATGTTGATGGTCGTATGGTATGGATGGGTGAGAATAACTTCTTTATCTTTGATGGTCAAATGAGAAATCTTGATTGTACAGTTAGAAGATATATCTATGATGATATTAATACTTCACAACAAAGTAAAATATTTGGTGGAATTAATTCTGAGTTTAAAGAAGTAGTATGGTTATATCCTTCTAGTAATTCAGAAGAACCTAATCGTTATGTAATGTGGAACTATGGTGATAACACATGGGTATATGGAGAATCATTATGGACTACATATGCAGATAGAGTTGTATATGATAATACAATAACTACAAGTAATGATTCTTATCTTTATAATAATGAACCAGATGATTACTATAGTGCTGATGGACAACCTATTACTGCATACTTAGAGTCTGCTGATTTTGATATTAAAGATGGTCATGAGTTAATGTTTATTGATAGAATGATTCCAGACTTTACTATTAATGATGGTAACATACAATTTAGTTTGTTTACTAAACAGTTTCCTGCAGGAAATCTTATAGAGAAAGGACCATTTAATATTAATTCTGGTACACAACAAGTACATTTAAGAGCAAGAGGAAGACAAGCAAGAGTAAAAGTTTCTAGTTTTACAGACAATACCTATTGGAGATATGGTGCTGTAAGATTAGATATTAAACCAGATGGACAACAATAATGGCTAGATACCCAGACTTACCAACAGCATATAATATTAAGAATAAAGAAATGAATGACACTTATAATGATCTTAGATCATGGAGTGGTAATTTAGTTAATGAATTAGAAACAAGAGATGCAGAGGAAAATAATAAACCTTCTACTAATATTTATAGTGTAGTAACTATAACAAATATTGGTAGACCTCAAGCAGGAGATGTAGCTTATAGTGCTAGTACAGGTAAATTTAAAGGATATGTTAGCACAGCAGTAACACAAGCATGGGTAGATTTTAACTAACCTTTGCAAACACAGGCATTACAGGATATAATGTCTATAACTAATGGAGTAGAAACGTGGCACAAAGACCTATGGTAAATCCAACAACAGCAATGCCTGATGCACCTATGTCAGGACTAGCTAACCTTATGGCAATGAAGGGCAGAGAAAATGATAGTATGCTTGTTCATCTTAGTCCTAATGAAGTAAACAATCTTAATAAATTATCTGGTAATACCATGACTATTAATCCAGACACAGGATTACCTGAAGGAAAGTCACGTTTTCTTGAAGCAGCTTTACCAGCTATTCTCAGTATAGGAACAGCTATTGCTACAGGTGGTTCAAGTATTCCAGTTCAAATGGCAGCAGCAGCTGCAGCAGGTTATGGTGGACAAAGATTAGTAGGTAAAGATCATGATGAAGCTTTAACAAGTGGTTTAATTAGTGGAGCTACTGCAGGATTATTAGGTGGTACAGGTTCAAAAGCTTTAGAAGGAGTAACAAGATCAGGTATTGCTAAAGAAGCTATTCCTGCAGCATTACCAAGTAATCTTGCTACAAATGAAGGCATGAAAGCATTTATGAACAAAGGTATAAATGAAGCAGTCTTACAAACAGCTAATCAAAAAATAATAGATGAAGGAATACAAGGAAGTATTAAAGATATTGGAAAGGCTGCTTTTGCAAAACCTACCGATTTATTTAGAACTGTAAATGAAATAGGTATATCTGAAGCATTAAAAAATCCAGCTACAGCTGTACCATTAGCAACACAATTTGCAGGACGTACAGGAATGAATGCATTAGTAGATCAGATGAGAGCTGATGCTAATAAACCATTAGGAAATTTAAATGCACCTGTTACAGAAGCAGGAGAGTTATTCTCTACACCATTTACACAAACTGCTCTTGGTCCATTTACTCAAGATCAAATAACTAGTAACTTTATAGGTGGTGGTACTGGTCCTTATGGTATAAATTATTTTAATCAAGGATTTGCACAAGATGGTGGACCTGTTAGTAAAATGAATCAAGGTGGTCTTACACAGTTTCAAAGTATAATGGGTAATCCTGCTTTACAAATACAAAATCCTAATCCACCATTAAGTATGGCAGTTGGTGGGTTATTAAGTATAGCAAATAAGCAACCAAAAAAAATGTTTATGGGTGGTCCAACTAAAGTTTTTGATCAAATGTTAAATGATCCTAAAGTATTAGAACTTTTACAACAATCACAAACACAAGCTCCAAAACAATCATATGATGTGTTAGCTTCTCTTGGTGCTAATCCTCCACAACAAATGAATCATGGTGGTATGGCAGGAGCAGGTATGGCACAAGATTCAATCATGCCAGCCATTGCTCCGTTAATTCAAGTAGCTAATCAAGAAGCACAACAAATGAGAACAGGTGGTATGCCACAACAAGCTTTTGAAGGAAGAGTAAAAGGACAAGGAGATGGTATGTCTGATGAAGTTCCTTTTATGATTGAAGGAGAACAACCAGCTTTATTATCTGTAGATGAATATGTATTACCTGCTGATGTTGTAGCAATGATTGGTAATGGTTCAAGTGATGCAGGATCAGATAAGATAGACGGAGCAATAGCAAATATAAGACAAGATAAGTATGGTAGACCAGAACAACCTAGGGAGACAGAAGGGCTAGGAGGTCTCCTAGGATAATAAATGTATGAAGTAAGTTTAGTTCCTACTAATGAGATAACAAAAGTATGGGATAGAATAGAACCATTAGTTGATAAAGTAATACCTTACACCTACGGAAGAATGTTAACTGTAGATGTATTACATAGTTTAATTACTAATCAATATCATCTTTGGATTATATATAAAGATGATGAAGAAATAGAAGCAATAGCTATAACAGAGTTTATGAAATATCCTAGAAAAACTGTGTTATTAATTAATTTTATTTCAGGTGATAACTTAGATAAGTGGATAAAAGAATTGGATAAGACATTAGTTAAATTTAGTAAAGAATCTGGATGTGATTTTCTTGAAGCTTGTGGAAGAGCAGGTTGGGAAAGAAAAGTTACAAAACTAGGATGGATAAAAAAGTTTACAATAGTGGAGAAAAAACATGGGTAAGGGTAGTCCACAGGGCCAACCGGCACACACAACACAACAAACAACATCAGAATATCCTACAGAGTTAAAACCATTTATCAAGGATATATTTGGTAAAGCTAAAGGTATTGAAGAACAAAGAACTTCACAAGGTTATCAACCTTATACGGCTCCACGTATTGCAGAATTTACTGAAGATCAAGTAGATGCTTTTGAAGGTATTCGTGGTGCTCAAGGTGCAAGTACTCCATACTTTAATCGACAAGAAACTTTAATTGATAGAGCTACTAGAGAAACTACTCCTGAACTTACACAACAGTATATGAATCCATATACACAGACTGTTATTAATCAACAACTACGTGAGCTTGGTAGACAAGGTGAACAACAACGTCAAAAAATAGGTGCTGGTGCTGTAGGTGCTGGTGGTTATGGTGGTTCCAGACAAGCTATACTTGAAGCAGAACAAATGCGTAATGAAGGAATGCGTGGAGATGATATACAAGCACGAGGATTAAATCAAGCTTTTGCTTTAGCTCAACAAGGTATACAACAGCAACGTGCTGCTGATGCTGCAGGTGCTAATATGTTTGGTCAAATGGCACAACAAGTGCCGGGACAAAGATTTAAAGAACTTGGAGCTCTGGCTGGTATTGGTGCTGCTGATCAAACACAACAACAACGTGCTCTTGATTTAGGATATGAACAATTTACAGATGAATATAATTTTCCAATGAAAAATTTAAATGAATACTCTGCTATTCTTAGAGGATTTCCTTTGTCTCCTACTCAAAATATAAGTCGTGCTGTCTATAGTCCTGTTGCTCCATTGTCTAGTCAGTTATTAGGTGCAGGAGTAGGTTTAGGTTCTGCTGCTATGATGGGTGGTATGTTTGGTGCAAGTGGTGGACAAGTAAAAAAATTACAACAAGGAGGGCTTGCTAGTCTTTATAATAAACCTACTAATAGAGTTCAAAGGGGTAAGACTAATTATCAAAATTTAACTAATATGGGTTTACCTTCTCCTCAATATAAAGATGAGGATGTTTTAAATATATTAAAAGAAATAATGCCTAAAGGAAGAACAGGTACATTAACTCCTGAAGAGGTAACACAACAACAAGAGATTATAAATGTTCATCCTGATTTTGGTTATGTCCCCGGACTTATGAGTTCAGGTTTAAGTTCTCGTAGTGCTTCTGGTAATCCTATAATAAATAAAACTGAAGTAGAAAAGTTAATTAAAAGTAATATTAATAAAGTAGATAATCCTCCTCCACCACCTCCGATGGTTACTCCTCCTGAAGTATTAGAAAACTTTGAAGAAATAAAAAGAATAGCTGCTGGTGTTGAAGAGGATGGACAACAAGTAAATGAAGAAGAAGTTGTTGACATAAATACAACAACTACATTTGAAGTTCCTCAAGATGATCAACAAGGATTTACTTCATGGTTATCATCTTTAAAAAATCCTAATTCAGAAGCATCCGAAAAAAGAATGAGATTTGCTACATGGGCACCTGTATTAGCAAGTGTTGAATCAATAATGGGTGCACCTTCTATTGGAGCTGCAGTAGGAAAATTATTTACTGCTTCTGCTAGAGCTGCACAAGGATATGCAAATCAATCTGGTAAAGAAATATCTATGGCAACTGCTAAACGTAAAGCAGCTTTAGAGGGTTCTAAAGTTATGTCAGAAGTATATAAAAATTTAAGTAGTCCAGCTGCATACGTAGCTAATGTAGCACATGTTAAAAGTATAATAGATGGTAATAATGGAGAGGTTCCAAGAGAATCAGATGGAGAAATTTATAATGAATATCAAGAAGCTTTAAAACTACAAAAATTATTAGGTGATAGATTGAGTACTCCTCAACTAGAACAAGCTAAAGAGGATGCTCTAGTAGGAATGAAAGGATTACCCGGTATAGTGTTACCAAAAGATATATTTGACGATAATATACAAGCTAAAGAAATATATAATTATTGGAAAAATAATATAGCTAAGGCACCTGTTTCAAAAAACAAAGGTGGTAAAATAAGAAGCTTTGATTTTGTAGAAGAAGGTGATAAACTTATAGCAGTACCTAAAGTAACTTAGGAAAAAAAATGTCTAAGAATGTTTTACTGCCTAACTCTAGAGTAATGCAATTTCCAGATAATGCTTCTACAGCAGAAATGAATATTGCTATTAACGAACAATTTCCAGAATTGTTTGCTCCAGAACCTATGGAAGCTGAAGTAGATGTTCCCCAAATAATAGAAGAAAAAAAAGAACCTAGGAATCCTCCTCTTAGTATGGTTTTTGGTAGAGCATGGGATCAATCTAATCTTTTTTTAGGTAGAGGTATTGAAGCTTATGGAGAACTTACTAACAATCAAAAAGATATTGAAGTAGGACGTAAATGGATTGAAGCTAATAAAAAAGAATTAGATGAATGGGATAAAAAATTTAAAGAAGGTGGTTACGAAATGCTAACACCTAAAGATATTAAAGGGTTAGGTTTATTTGGTAACAATGAAGCAGGAGCTTGGGATTTTATACAACAATCTACAGCAGCCAGTCTTCCTTATCTTTTACAAATAATACCAGCTGCAGTTGTAGGAGGAAGAGCTCTTCCTCGTATAGTTCCTAAAACAGCAAAAAATTTTTTACAAAAATATATGAGTCCTAGAAATCAACAAAGACTTGTTAGTGGATCAGGGAGTATAGCTGGTGCATTTCTTCCTTCATCTGCACTTAATATAGGAATAGCACAAGATGAAATTAAAACAAGAGGTGGAGAAGATTTAGTAGCTCCGGGAACTGCATTTAAATATGGAGCTGGAATGGCTCTTTTAGATTCACTTGCTCTTGGTCCAGTAATTTTAGGTAGTCTTACAAGGTATGGAGTGAAGCCAACTTTAAAAGCAGCAACTGCAACCTTTGGAAAAAATAAAGCATTGTCTGCTACTGGAACTGCTTTTAATGCTATTAACAAAGTAATACCAAAAGGAAGATTAGGTAAAGCAGGTCTTATTGGAGTAAGTCAAGCTGGCTCTGAAGGACTTACAGAACGTCTTCAAGAAATTTTAACAATGGAAGCTGGGTATGATGCTACAGGTAAAAGAGTTAGTGTAGAAGAAAGAGCTAATAGATTACTTGAAGCTACATTTGCTGGTATGGCAGCAGGTTTTGGTTTTGGTGCACCAGTAGGTGCTCTTACTGGAGGTTCTAAAGTTCCAGCTAAGATGAGAAGAGCTACATCAGAACAATTACAACAGCAAGAAATGTTTGATCAAGAAGAAGTAGGTGGTAGAGAAAGATTTGGTCCTTCACTTTTTGAACAAGAAAATATTATTGAAGAAGAATTTATTCCAAACTATGATCCAAATCAATTAGATCTTTTTGATGCTCAACAAGAAATTAAAGATTCCTCAATACCTTTTCAACAAGAAATAAATAATAATATAGAAAGTATTAGAGAAAGAGTATTACAATTATTTAATGCAGGAGTACCTATTGAATCACAAATTATAAATACTCAAGATATTCAAGAAATTAATAAAACTTCTCCAGAACAAACTAAAGAAATTATAGATACTTTAGTAAGTAATAATGATTTAAAAGAAGTTCAAACTTCAGACGGAAAAGTTGTATATTCTTTAAGTGATAAGAGACAAGATATGATTAAAGGTGATAGCAAAAAAGCTGCTATTATGTTAGGTGAACCTACTAATATAAATGATAAAAAATATATTAAAGATATAAAAGAAAAGTTAACAGAAACAGATAGAACAACGCAAGATAATTTTGATTATATTACTTGGGAAGGTGACTATAAAGGAAAGAAAATTATTTTTGAAACTGATATAGAATCTAAACCCGGTCTTATTAAACCAGATGGAAAAGAAGGTCCATCAAAAGATACACAAATTCTTCGTGTAGAAGTAGAAGATAAAGATGGAAATAGAGTTATGCTTCCATCTATAAATTACACAGGAAAGAAAACTGATCCTGTAATTAACAAAGGTATTAAACAAGTAGCTGAATATTATGAAACTGAAATACCTTCTTTAATTTCTAAACAAAAATTATTAGGTGAAGATTTTAAATTAGATCCTGTTTTAGAAAAAGAGTTAGATGCTATAGAAGAAAGCAGAGAATCTTTAATGTCTAAAGGACAAAGAGGAGCAGAACTTGTTGAACCTTTAATGAGTAAGAAAATTATTACAGGTAGTATCTTTGATTCATCTAATGACAAAGAATTACTAGAGGCTTTTGGTGATGAAGAAGGAGTAAAAAAATTTAGATCTGAAGTAAAGTATATGCAAGATACACAAAGAACCTTTGGTAATGTAGATGCTACTGGGACTCCTAATAGAAGTAGAAATCAAAGAACAGTTAAAGATATGGAATACTTTGATCCTCAAAATCCTAAAACATTATCTGGTCATGGTGCTCGTTTAAACTTATATGAAACTTATATGAATGGTACTTACCAAACTGCAACGAAGTTTCCTGCTTTTGCTAGAATGTATAAATTATTAGAAGGTTACAATATAATTCAAAGACAGACGCAAGCTGAACTAACTGATTTCTTTAGAGCCTATGCTAACATAGCTTCTATAGATTCACAAAGTAAAGCACGATTAGATCGTTTTATTATTGTAGCAAATATATTAGGAACAGATGGAGACTTTAAAGCAAGTGTTGATGAGACTTCAGCATCGGTAGTATATCCTTTAGATTATAAATTATCAGCAGGAGGAGAAAGATTTTTATCTGGGCAAGAAGCTGTTGATGCAAGTTTAGGAGGAGTAAATGATCCTTCTAATCCTAACTATATAACTATTGGAAAACCTCTTACTTTAAATCAGTCTGAAACAGAAGCCTTTATGATGTTAAAAAGAGGCTTTAAAGAAATGGCTGATAAAAATATAGAAGTTACAGTAAAGTATAAAGATGGGGTAGATTCTACAACGTATGCAGATGTAGTAGAAAGATGGAAAAAGAATGGTAAAAAAGAAACATTATCTTCTATGTTCTATAAAGAGGCAGATTCTTATGATACGACAGGAACTAAAGAAGGTAAAAAAACAGCTAAAGAAATGAGAGAGTTAGCTGAGTTTATACAAAATCTTGAAGAACAATCTATAGAAAATTATTTTCCTAATGTTCGTGAAGGAGATGGAATTTTTAGAATAGTTTGGAAAGGTAAAAAAGATGGTAAAGAATTTAAAGAAGTAGTATACAGAACTGATATAGTTCAACCTCTATATTATAAAGCCAGAAGTTTTCCGGCATATACAAGAAAATGGGTATTTAAAAATTTACCTTCATCCGTATTTGAAACTTATCCAGAAATAGCAGAAGGAAAAGAAGTAGGTTATACTTATGAGTTTCTTACAAAAGAGCAAATGCAGTTTGATCCTTATGAAGTTGCAGTAGGTACAGATCAAATTCAAGCTTTAGTAGTAGCATCTGATCAGCAGTTAAGGTTACAATCAGGATCAGAAAAAGGAGCTGAAGCTTTTCAAGAATACATAACTAAAGTTATACAAAATATAAATCTTCAACGAAAGCTTAGTGGATTAAATCAGCACTATCAAAAAAGAAAAGGTATACCGGGATATGTTACTCCAATAAATATTAAAGCATATGTTCCTAATTCTTTTTCTATTTATTCTTCTCAAGTAGCTCGATACTTTGCTAGAGCTTCTACAGAAAAAGCTATGGATGCTGAACTTGAATTATTAAAAAGTCGTGAGCCTTCATCTACAGATGGTACAGGTGAAACTTATTCGGTAAAACCTTTTTTAGGCTCTCATAGTTTATATACCTTTGGAAAAAAAGCAAAAGATTTTACTTTACGTCCTCAATCAGCTTGGTCTATGGCAAAAAGTATTGCTTTCTATGGTTTTTTAGGAGGAAATATTTCTTCTATTATGATTAATATGATGCAAGGACATGTAACAGCTATAATGTTAGCTTCAGTTTATGGACCAATGGCTGTTCCTGAAGTAATAAAAAATACAGCTAAAGCAGGTGTAATAGCATTTACTTTAACACTACAAAGCACAGGTGGAAGAAAAGGATTATATTTACCATCTTTAAATTCTTCTGAAACTTTAGTAAGAGAAGATGCAGAAATATTATTAGCTAAGTGGAAAAAAGTAGGATTAAAAAGAGATCAATATCAAATGTTAGCTGACTTAGCTCAAAGAGGAACTATTGGAAAAATAAATACCGAAGCTTTATCAGGTAATTCTGATATACAAATGCAATACTTTATGGAAAAGTTTGGAGTAGGTGCAGCATCAAATCCTGTTTTCAGAACAACAGCTCAAGGTGCTGTTAAAATTACTAACTTAGTAGGTGCTGTATATGCTTATGGAGAATTAGTAAATAGAATAGCTGCTGGATTATCAGCTTATAATTTATCTAAAAAATATGGTACTTCTAAAATGAATAACTTTAATAGTGCAGAAGTTTTAGATTCTAATTTAGAAGATACAGAAGAAGGTTATACTAATGTTGCTAATGCTATTGTAAATATGACACAGTTTAGTTTAGATGCATACAATAGACCTTTACTAGCTAGACAATTAGGTGGTGTTCCAGTTCAATTCTTACCTTTTGTTAAGATGATGATTGATATTCATGGTAATGCTTTAATGGGAAGATATGGTGGAACTCCTCAATTAGGAAAGAGAGAAAGATGGACTGCTCAAGAAATAAGAGATTTAAAATTACAAGGTGTAGACACAGCTAGAAGAGGACTTAAAGCAGGAGACATAAAAGAAGTAGCTGGAACTAGTCTAGATGCAGGTACTATTCCAAATATAAATTTACAATTATTTAAAATTCCTTTACCTAATCTTAGATCTAAAGAAACTGCTACTCTTTTAATTGGTATGACTATGGCTCAACTATTTTTTGGAGGAGCTTATGGAATGCCTTATGCAGATGACTTAAATGAAGTTCTTAAATTCTTATCTAAAAAATTAGGAAAGAGCGAACTAGATGTAAAATTAGAAATGATTGCATGGATGAATGAGAATGATATTAATGAAAATTTAATAACTTTATTTGAAGAAGGATATGCTAATAGATTAACTGGACTTTCTGTAAATCATAGGTTCTCTTTAAATATGATTAATAATATAATAAGAAATATGGATAATCCTGCTGCATATATTGGAGGTCCTGCTTTCTCTTTTGCAGAAGGATATGTAACTAGAGCACAAAGATATGCACAAAATGGAGATGTAATAAAACTTGGATTAAGTTTAGTTCCATTTGCACTTACACAAAATATAGCTAAAGGAGTAGATGCATGGGAAGATGGTGTATATACAGAAGGTAATACTTCTAAGTTACCTCCCGGTGATTTACAAACTTCTTTAATGTATACTATAGGTTTTCAAACTAAAAAAGTAACTGAGTCTACAGATCAAATGAGAAAAGGAAATTACTTTAGTAAAAAATATCAACCAGTAAGAGCTGATTTTACTAAACAATTAGCTAAACTTTATTTTGAACAAAAGATTTTTAGACTTCAAGGAAATATAGCAAGAGCTGAACAAGCAAGAGAGAAAGTTAGAGAGCTAAGAAAAGAAATTAGAGAACATGACAGAGCACAAGTAACTAAAGAAGGTGTTAGGGAATATGAAATGATGATTAACCCTAATGGAACTATATATAAAAATGCTCAAAATCAAGCTAACGAATGGTTCAGAGCACAGAAAGATCAAATTTTAAATGGTGGTTCTGTAGATTATAGTAGACTTTCTATACCTAATAGAAAATTTAGAAGTAGTTTAAAACGTAGAAATATTATTGACTAATAACTTTTCCTTGTGAGACTTCTACATATCTAATATAATACGTACATGAAAGGAAATAGCATGTTACGAATCTTTATTGGATATGATTCTCGTGAGCATGTGCCCTATGAAGTGTGTAAGCATTCCATAAGAAGGCACTCTTCTGCTCCTGTAGATATAATTAAATTAGAACATAGAGAGTTGCGAAGGCAAGGACTCTTTGATAGACCATGGCGAATAGAAGGTAATGGTCAGTACTGGGATACCACAGATGGTAAACCTTTCTCAACAGAATTTTCTCACACTAGATTTTTAGTACCAGAAATATGTAAACGTAATGGAATGACAGAAGGATGGGCAATGTTTTGTGATTCTGATTTTCTTTTTCGTGATGATGTCTGTGAGTTATTTGATATGGTTAATAATGATTACGCAGTCATGTGTGTTAAGCATGATTATAATCCAGATGAAGGGATAAAGATGGATGGAATGGTTCAACAAAACTACAATAAAAAATTATGGTCTTCGCTTGTTCTCTGGAATATCGGACATCCCAAAAATAATCCAATGGACAGGACTAAAGCAAATCATTCTGATGGTTCTTACCTGCATCAGTTTGGGTGGTTGGATAATTCTGACATCGGTACTCTACCTCATAGTTGGAACTATGTACCTAACGTCAGCCCAGATACTAACGTGGTTAAAGCTGTTCATTACAGCCTTGGCGGACCTTGGTTCAGAGACTATAGAGAGACTGAGTATGCCCAAGAATGGCTCAACGAAGTAGAACATTTAAACAGTATAAGAGGAAGATTTAAGATATGAGTTATGTAGTAGTTACATCATTTAATGAAGAAGGTTACAGCAAGTATGCACAAGAAATGCTCAAGAGTTTTAAAAAACATTGGGATAAAAGTATAACATTAGAAGCATGGTATCATGACTTTGAGTTACCTAAGTCAGCACCTAAAGCTAAGAATATTATTTATAAAAATTTAAATAATGTTAAAGATATGTTAGAGTATAGAAAAAAAATGAGCCACATTAGTAGTAATCATACAGGTAAACAACCTTATGATTGGAAAAGAGATTGTATTAAATGGTGTCATAAAATATATGGTCTAACTGAATCAGCTCGTGGACATTGGCATGATAAAACACATTGGATGTTTTGGTTAGATGCAGATACTATTACTCATTCAGATGTTACTGTATCTTTTCTAGACAAATTAACTGCAGGTGATAAAGATATAATACATCTAGGTAGACATGATATAGATTATAGTGAAACTTCTTTCATAGGTATTAATCTTTTAAGTATGATGGGTAAAGAATTTCTTGAAGACTTCAGAGGTTGTTATGATGCTGGAGAAACAATAGCATATAGAGAATGGCATGATGGTTTTATATTTGATAGGCTTCTTATTGTACATAAAGCTCATGGTTTAGTAGCAGATAATTTAACTCCTAATATAAAAGGTATAGATGCTTTTGGTCAATCTCATTTAAGTAGTATCATGTATCATAATAAAGGAATGAAGAAAGAACTTAATGCATTAGCTCCTCGTTATAAATTTGTAGGAGATATGGTTGATCATTATAAACCTAAAACAATTATAGAAACAGGTACTAATACAGGAGCTCGTGCTCTCATGATGATTCAACATGCATTAAAACATACAGATGCAGTACATTATACTGGGTATGATTTGTTTGAAGATACTACTCCTGAATTAAATCTTAAAGAGTTTAATAATAAACCTATGTTTAGTTTAAAAGAGATGGAAGAAAAATTAAAAGACTTAGCTCTTACATTAAAAGATGGAGGAAAAACTCTTACATATAAATTATATAAAGGTGATGTTAAAACAACTCTTAAAGAAAAAATGAATGCTGACTTTGTTTTAATAGGTGGTGGTACATCTTATGAAACTGTACATCATACTTATGAAATGCTTAAACATAATCCTCAAGTTGTCTTTGATGATTACTTTGGTAAAGATAAAGGTGGTAAGAAACCTGATGAAGAATATTGTGGTGTTAATCAAGTAGCAGAAAAGATTACTAAACCTAATTCTGTTTTACGTAGTACTGATCCTTGTTTAGGTACAGGTCTTATTGGGTTAGTTGTAGTATGTGATAAAAAAGAAAACTTATTTCAACCTAAAGTTCCTATTGTAGTAACTCCTAAAGATAGTATGCCAAAGGAACATATAATTAATAACATAAAAGAAAACTTTAAACTTATTTCTAAATGGATGAACCATGGATGTACAGCTAATGATGGTACAATTATTTTAGTATCTGCTGGTCCTTCATTGGATATAGATTTAATTAAGAAACAAATAAAAGAAAATCCTAAAGCTAAAGTAGTATGTGTTAAACATTCTTATCCTATACTACTAGAGAATGGTATCAAGCCTTGGGTATGTACTATACTAGATCCTAGACCTGTTACTGGTTTGTCTACTCATGGTATAGTAAGAACAGATTTATTTAAAACAGTTGATCCTTCTACATTATTTTTAGTAGCTGGTATGACAGATATATCTGTAACTAATTTACTACTAGAGAAACATGCACAGATTATAGGATGGCACGCATATAGTGAGGCAGTAGCACAAGGAGTTCCCGGTATGGATAAGTCTATAACATGGATTACTGGTGGTACTAATGCTGCTATGCGTAGTGTATCTATCATGCATACTCTAGGGTTCAGAGATTTTAAACTACATGGTTTTGATTTTAGTTTAAACGAAGAGCCTAAAGAACCAGAGAAACTAGATGATGAAGGTCAGAAAGCTTTTCTTAAAGTTAATGTAGAGAAAGAACAGTTCTGGACAACAGGAGAATTACTAGCTGGTGCACAGGACTTAGAGAAATTCTTTGATACTAGACCTAAAGATATTAGTTTAGAGCTACATGGTACAGGATTAGGTGGTACTTTATGGAAGACTAATGGTAGTAAGAAGCTATCTCCTGATTATAAACAGGTGTTATATGGCTGATATAATTAACTTTAACTCTAGTAATATCAAGGATCACAACGATAACGGAGAACTTACTCCTGTTGGTAAGGAGAAGGCATTGGAAATGATGCAGAAATGTGTTAAGATGTTACAAGATAAGATTGATACAGGAGATGTTGAAGGTCTTGTTCTTCTAATGTTTAGTAAGAACGAACCTGTAATGGATTACTTTGCTGGATCAATTAAGTTAACTGATTTGTCTTTCTCTTTACAGACAATGATACATAAAATCCATTCGGATTCTTTAATGACTATGGAGGAATATAATGACTGAAGAAGTAGGACTTATACAACAATTATGGGCAATGTCTCCTGAGATAATAGCTGCTGTTACATCTATAGTAACTGTTGCTAGTGTAGTAATAGCAGGAACTAAAACCCCTGATCCAAATTCAGCACTTGGTAAAGTATACAAGGTGCTTGAATGGGCTGCCTTAAATATAGGTAAAGCTAAACAAACTGGGAAGGAATAATTCCATGTGGAAGAAACCAATAATGAGAGAAATAGCAGTAGGTCTTGAGATTAATTGCTATGCATGTGCAGAAATTTAGTACATGTTTTCTTTTGTCTCAGCTCTAGCTAATCTTATTACTAAAATCCTACCTTTCATATTAATGAGGAAAGCTGGAGCTGATGCAGCTGTCAAAAAAGGATTAAAGAAAGTTGCAAAACTTAGAACTAAAAAAGATAAACTTAAAGCAGACATTGCTCGTACTTCCATTAGTGATGTTACTGACAAGCTGCTTAACAAGTGGAAACGCAGTAAATAATTCGTGTTCTTTAATAGAACCTATTCTTATATCAGATGAGGATAGATTAACGAATGCTACTGCTCGTCAAATTTTAATTCATAACGAAGCATGGGAGCAGCTATGTCAGTAGAAGAATGTAAATGTGGAATGCCTAACTGCACAGGAGAGATTTGTTTATGTGGTGATCAATGTGATTGCATGGTAGATAAAGATGTGGATTATGGCGATGAAGATTAGAGAAGATACAGGAGTTGATTTAAGTATTAGAAATATTTTAAGTATTGTTATAGCTGTTGCTGTAGCAGTATGGGCATACTTCGGTGTGATAGAACGTATTAATAATATAGAAACAAATTATAAACTTGTTAACTCTGATATAGAAAAAAATACAAACTTTAGAATCCTCTGGCCTAGGGGTGAACTGGGTTCTTTACCTGATGATGCTAAACAGTTTATGTTAATAGAACATCTTACAAGTGTTATTGCTAAACATGAGCAGTTACTAGAAGATGGTATGCACAACAAAGTAAACTTAGAATTTTTACATGGACAAGTAGAAAAGATACAAGAGGATGTAGAAAAACTAAAAGAAAAAGTTAGAAAAAATGGTAACGGAGTAGGGCACTAATGGCTAAACGTGGATTGTATGCAAATATAAATGCTAGAAAAAAGAAAGGTATAAGTCGTAGTAAAAAGAAAAGTACTATTAGTGCTAAGGCATATGCAAACATGAAGAAAGGGTTTCCTAAACGTGGCAACAAAAAGAAAAAAAAGTAACATGAAGGGAATGACTATTGGTAGTGGAGCAAAGAGACCTACCAAGAAAGGTGCTGGTTTATCAGCCAAGGGAGTTGCTAAGTATCGTAGGCAGAATCCGGGAAGTAAATTAAAGACTGCTGTAACGGAGAAGAAACCTAAAGGTAAAAGAGCAGCAAGAAGAAAGAGTTACTGTGCTCGTTCAGCAGGACAGATGAAGAAGTTTCCAAAGGCTGCAAAGAATCCTAACTCAAGATTGAGACAGGCAAGAAAGAGATGGAGATGTTAATGACTAATAAAGAACTAATGATTAATGCTGCAATAAAACACTTTGAATCTGAAAGAGATTTAGCTGTGGCTAATGCACAAATATATTTAGATAAACCTACAGGTATAGGTGAACATGGAAATGTAGTTCAAGAGTTTACTGTTCAAGTAAAGAAAGCAGCTGAAGCACAAGACGCATTAGATATGGTGCTTGATATGTTTGCAGAGGATCACGATTATGATTAAATTTATATTACCTTTTATACTACCTGCTATAGTTATTGTTGCAGGATTAACACATGCACAAGATATGTCACCACAAGAGAATGAAAATGTTTTTCAAAGACAAGTAACTAAAACATTAATATGTGCCAAGCATGAATATCTTACAAATGATTTAACCAAAACTCATAACGAAGAAAGAAAATGGTTTGGAGTAGCAGGTGATAACCTAGCTGAGTTGTTTGTTAATAAAGAGAATGGCAGTTGGACAATCATTCTTACTGGAAGAGACAAGGTAGCTTGTGGTTTAGTAGGTGGAGACTATGGTTCACAGTTTATAGAAGAAGAAACGGACCTATAGTAGTTAAATCTATTTAACGGATGTATAAAAAGGATACAGAAGAAGTGGTATTAATAGGGTACTAAGGTATACCGAAGGGTATTAGAGGGTACTCCTGCCTCATTTATGGAGCAAAAATCTGAGGCAAGGAGCACATTTTTATTAAAGAGCCTTTAAATCTTCCTTACACTCTTTAATTTTACTATCTATTTCTTTTTTGTATTCTTCAAGACTATCTATCTTACTTTGAATACTTTCTTTCCATCTTCTCTCAATAACTTTTTGAGGAACGACAGGTTGTTCTACATAATAATGAAACATTAGTTTCTCCTTCCCACCTATATATGGGTATTCATTATTGATTTGTCAAGTGTACATATATACATAGTCTTTAATTGTTCTACCTTGAAATGTCATACCTAGTTCATCAGATAAATAATCCATAACTAAATGAGCATCAACACTTGGTTTAATTTCTATATTGATTACTGGTTTAGTTCTTATGATAGTTTCTTTAGCACCTCTAAGAAAATTTAATTCATATCCTTCTATGTCTACCTTGAGATAGTTTATCTTATCTATGTTATAAGAGTCAAAGGTTCTCATCTTACATTTATATTTACCTTCTGTTCTTATACTAGCAGTACCACTATTATCTGGTTGGTCATAGTCAAGAAAGACTACATCTTCTTCATGGTCTCCAAGAGCTGTACCTATTACAGTTACCTTCTCAGGATGCTGTATGTTTTCCATGAGACAATCAATGTGTTCTTGAATAGGTTCAAAACAAATTACTTTATTAAAAACTTTCTCCAGATCTATAGCCCATGTACCTACATGAGCACCAACATCTACAGCTATGTCATGTTCTTTAACAAAGCTAAGAGAATAATCTCTATGTTTCTTTTGGTACTCAGGTCCAACTGTTTTCAGGTAGTATTGAAAATGTCTATCATCTTTTGGTAATCTTAAATCCATTATAGTCTTCCTAATCTATGATATAAATTTACTAACTTTTCTTGTTCCTCTTTATCAATAGGACTAAACCCATTAAGATAATAAGTTATTACCTTTCTTATTAAACCAATATCTTCAGAGGCTATAGCAGGTTTACTTTCTTTCATTATCTTTTCTCTTTCTTCATCATTATAAAAAGCCCATTCAGATATTTGTTTACTTGTTCTAAGACAACCAATACAAATATCATTCTCTAGTGTACATACACCAACACAAGGTGAACTAATTATATGTCCACCAATTCACATACTCCTGCAGTACATGCAAGTTCTTGTGATCCTTTTGTATTATCTTCTTTCTCAAAGTCTTGTAGTTTATTCCAATCAATATTAGTTGGCATAGCCTTTGCTAACTTCTTATAAGTCTTCTCATCTATATCTTGATAAGGTGCTTGTTGATATGTATGATCAGAGAAAGGTAAGAAAGATACACCACTTAGGTAATCAAAGTTTTCCCAACACCATGCACCAACAGGAACCCACTCTTCTTCCTTAACACTTATAGTTACAGAAGGTTTATGTTCACACCAATGTTTAGCATAGCATTTCCAGATCTCTAATTGTTCAATAGCTGTCATGTCTGTTCTGCATACTGAACCCTTTGGAGCCATCATTGGAAAAGAAAACACAGTAGTATGTTCTGGTTTCATTACATCAGGTTCACTAGGTATACCAGATGCTTTCATAAACTCAGTCAATGGATCTTTGTTATCACCTCTTACTGTTCTAATGTAGTAAGGATTATGTCTAGCATGTATACCACTAGCACTATCTACTAACTGACTCACAGTACCTGAAGGTTTAACACAAGTGATAGCTGTTGATTGTGGTATGCCTAACTTCTTTGCCAAAGCTTTATTAGTTTCTACTGCATGTTTCTTTAATACTTCTAGTCTAGGTGCTAGTCCATCAATAGTATTTAACTCAATACAATCCATGATACCTGTAAGAGATACACCAAGTAATCTTTCTTCTTCTGTATTGTTCTGCCATCTCTTTCTAAGATAACCAAAGTTTGTAAAGGTAGATTGTATTGTACCTAGCATAGTAGCAAGTTTAACTTTCTTTGATAGTGTAGTCATAGTATCTGTAGAACGACATACAACTTCAGTTAAGTTACAGAATTGATTAGGTCTAAGTATAATTTCACTACAAGGATTAGTACCAAAATCCCAATCAGCATTGCGTCTACCATTCTCAGCAGCTTTCTTTTGAGCAGATGCTCTGTTGAACATACCTCTCTCACCAGATTTACTTTCATATAATGATAACCATTCCTTCATAAAGATTCCGGGATCTGGTTTCTCTGTATAAGCTACTGAGTTATTAGCTAATGCTCTCTCTGGATTAGTAGTCCACCATTCACCTGTCTTAGCTGTACGTATTCTTTGATCAGATAAGTTAGATAAAGATATAAGAGCTGATCTACGTACACCACCTACAACTACAACCTCACCTGTCTTACATACAATGTCATGGCATTCCATAGAAGATAGCTTTCTACCTCTAGCATTTTTAAATTTAAGAATAGTAAAGTCAAATAAATCTACAAGAGGTTGAGGTCCACTAGCTCTACCACCAAATGTTTTTAATCTTGTACCTGCAGGTCTAACTTTATTTACATCTATCTTAGGAACTCTACCTGTGTAGAGATAAGATATTAAATCTCTGAATCCTTTTGCCCATCCCTCTTTAGAATCAACAACAGATATAACATCTTCTGTATGTTCAAACTCTACATCAGGAACAGTAGGTAACTTATCTGCATACTGTCTTTCAACAGAGAAGCCTACACCTGTACCATTCATAAGTATATATAGCACTTCATCAAATGCTCTTGGACTATCAATAGGAATATAAGAACAGTTATAACCTGCAACATTCTCTCTATCTAATGCTTTACCTGATGTCATCAAGGCTCTCATACTTGGCATAACTTGTAAGGAAAGTATACCTTCTTCTAAATCTTCCCACTCTTTCTTTTTAATTACACCATCATAATTATTATCTATGTGTTCTTTGAAGAAAGACACAAGTCTACTTACAGTTTCACTCCAACTCTCTCTTCTACCTTCATCTTCTAACCAACGTGAATACCTAGACATGTGAATGAAAGACTGGTATTCGGTGGGTAAGTAATTACTTCCCATTAATGATGCCATGTTTAGCTCCTCTATTTATATTTCATTATTAAATTGTTACGGACTTGCCATAGTTTAGTCTCTCCTATATAGAAAGGTTCAACCCATACTTTGACGTTAGGTACTTTAGATACCCAATAATTATATATCTTATCAGCTAACTCTTGTGATAATCTTTTGTCTCCTAAATAATCTTTACCTGAGTATGCCATTATTGTAATGTCCTTTTTTCTTTTATAGATATACCTTGAGAATATTCAGCTAACTCCATCAGTTTCTCAGAGAAAGCTTTGTCCATATATTCAACAGCGTCTTCATCTGTATCAGTTCTATCTCTTAAATTTTTCATATCATTTTTAAATGTATCAACTAAATCTTTTAAACTTATTAATCTTTCTTGACCATTCCAATCTAACATTAAAAGGTCTCCTGATAAATTAATAACTACATCTTCTAATTCATTTCCATTTATCATATACATGCTCCAATATTAATTCACAATAATGTATAACTTTTCTTATGTCTTCTTCTTGTCCTTTAGTTTTATGTCGAGTAATATATTTTACCACATTTCCTTCTAAGAAGTCAAGTTTATTTTTAACTATATATTCTGTTGGTTGTATTACACAATCTTTGTAATGACTTCCACCCACTTGTCTAGCACTTGCTGTTTCTTTTACTGACTCACGAACCATATCGTCATGTGTTTCAAAACTATCTTCACTCATTCCACTCACTCCACCTTTCATCATAAACAAAGATAGGAGTTCCTTCACCTACCCATGCTCCTTGTACATTATAATCAAAGTATTCTAAAGCTTCTTCCTCTGTCATACCTTCTCTCATTAATATTTCTATGCATCTACTATGAGAATAAACATAGAAGTCTGTATTAAACTGTTGTCCTCTACCTATCAAGGCATCTTCAAATCCATCTGCTTTATATCTATCTTCTTCTCTCATGCCACACCAATTACATTCTTCATTATGTCCTACTTCCATATTCGTCTCTTCTATTTTGCAATAATGTTTCCACATAATCATGTTATAGTCTCATGTAATATTGCATTGATTCGTTTCCTTACAAATTCTATTTCGTTTGTATTAAATAATTTTTTAGTAAACGCAGTAAGAGCATCAGGATTTATTCCTGCCATATCACATACATCATCTCTATCTGTAGCTGTTACACCATATGAAGAAGTGAGCCATGATCTTGCTCTATCTCTCATTAAAATATTGTAAGCATTTTCTCCTTCATAAGTTGGTTTAGTTGCATCTAATAATTGTTGCAGAATAACACACAACCAGAGCACACGTTCAGGACTATGAGAATCATGTACTCCTTCGTTAAGTACTTGAGCTAATGACTCTTCGTTAGACATCACTCACAGTCTCTACTCTGACTACATCTTTATGTCTTTTTCTTTTACCTTGTTTAACTTTACATAGATGACTCTTATCATAATTATTTAACTGAGCAAACAAAGAAAGGTTGTCAATTATAATATTTCTATTATCAGTATAAGTTATTTTATGTATTACTTCTTCTATTTTTTTAATAGGTTTGTATCCTTGTACTGGTCTATAGTATTTACCCCCTACATAATTATTATAGAAAGCAGGTTCATCTGTTCCTTCAAGCACACTATCAAGTACATTATGTTTCATTTGATAAAACAATTCATAGTATCCAAGACTTCTTTTATTTTTAAACTCATCTATTACTTCAAAGATAAAATTTTTCTTACCTATTTTTTTTATATCTTCATTAAGATATTTAGAAGAACCAGTATAGGACTGCCACTTAGAAGGTGTTTGATCTTTACCTATATAATATTGTTTACATCCTATGTATTGTTTCTTATTTTTTTTATTAGTTATAACATAGACAAATCCAAATCTATCTAAGGTGTCAGGTTCAAAATCTTTGTTAGTTCTTAGGTCAGTCCAATGCATTAGAAGTCCTCTCTTACTCGTGGCTCTTTCTTTACATAAGTATAGAACTCATTACCACTAGCATAATTAAATTTACGTAAACCAAAACCATCATTAGAATCTTTCCAACATAATGTTTTAAAGTCACAGAACTTACATCCAATAGGTAACTTCCTGTTACCATTGTTTTCTTCTACTTCTTTGTAACATCTTTCAGGTGGAGTCTTCTTCGTTAATAATGTTTTAAGTTGCTTAATTCTTTCTTCTGGTTTTACATCGGAGACATCAGTCTTTAATAGTGTCATGAAACCATTTGATTTATCTACTGCTAAAAAATATCCTTTATCTTTTCCCATAGCCTTAGCATAGCTAGAGATTTGGTAGATGTATCCAAACGGATCATCATCAACTAGTGTACCATTAAAGAACTTTCTAAATCCATAGGGAGATGCTGACTTAACATCAACTAATTCTCCATCTATCTCTGCATCTATATGTCCTTTAACTCCACCAACTGTTACTTCTTCTTGACACTTATCTACCTTATGTCCTGCTTCTCTCACTAGGAATAAGGTAAGCTCTTCTATTATATGACCTAATAAAAATTTAATCTTGGTAGCTGTGGGCAAAGGTTCTTTCTCATGCCCATTGTAATCATACCATAACTGTCTATCTTTTTTACCTATACTTGATAGTCTCATCTTACCTGTGGTATCTCTTACCTCTGATAAAACTTGTATGACTGACTCAGCTATTCCCTCTTTTAAAAGTGTGAGATTAGTTTCTGAAGGAGTCCTACCTTGATTAAATAATATATCAATGTCCTCTAACAGAGAACTAATCTCACGTTTACTCATTAGAATGGAGCAGATTCTTCTGAGCTGGTGCTGGCTATAGCACCATCAGCAACGTAGCCATCAACCTCATCAAAGTCCTCTGACTTTGCGTATGGTACGAGGTCAATAACTTGAACAGCATCAAGGTAAAACTTATTCTTACCTTCCATAGATGGTACGTTCTCAATCTCTACAGATCGAAACATAACTCTAACGTCAGATCCATTACCTATCAATGTACCTGCGATGTCGTTCTTCTTAGCATCAACAACTCTAGGCTTAGGGAGAGGTTCGCCTTTCCTGTTGAATGCATTCTTTTTAAACGTGAAGAAATCTCCACGATCATCTTTCTTATTCTTGATAGAAGCTGAAGGGTTAAGTCCTTCTAATAATTTACGTGTCGCTTTATCAATAGTTAAATCTATAGTGTACTCTGTGTCTTCTTGTGCAGTCGTGTTATACTTTTGAGCTGGTCTATCTAGCTTTGCCCAATAAGCTTTACCTGTTACTACTGGCATATCCAATCCTTTCGGTGGTTAATTGTTAAAGTTAATAACATCTTATACCATATTCAGTTTAAGATGTCAAGTCTTTTATTCGAATGCGAGCATCTCTTAATTGTATCTCACACTCTCTTACGTTATGGCGAAGAATATTATTCTCCTCAGTAAGCTCTTTAATCTTGTGTTGTAATTCATTCTTCTCTTTTATAAACTCTGCTACGTGTCTTGGTAATACGTACTCCATTAGTGTGTCTCCGACCAGTTGAGCCCTATCTTGTACTCTCCGTCAAGTGGGCAGTTTAAATTGTATTCATGTCCTGCCCTTATTATAGCACTAACTCCTAGCTTACCAACTAAATTTCCATCAGCTTCTTCACATTCTACTTGCCATTCATCATGTACATTAGCAACAATCTTTACATCATCTGTTAAACTATTAGCAAATAATACTAATGCTTTCTTCATGACCACAGCAGCAGCACCTTGAAGCTTGGTATTCAATGCTGAATGTGGTGAACGTACCCATATCTTTCTGTTATCTAATCCTCTGAGCCATCCTCTACCTGCTTCATTTGTTATCATGTTTCTTAGTTTAGCAAGTGAAGGTGTTTGTTCAAGAAAATTATCTATTAATTCTTTTCCCTTCTTGGAACTACCACCTACAATAGAACCAATCTTCTTAGAACCTGCACCATACAGGAATGCATAGATGAATGTCTTAGCTTGATCTCTGGTCTTCAGTCCTGCATTCTTTTGATTCAATGAATGTATATCACCATTCAATATCTCTTGAGTGTAGTCTGGATCTCTCATGTAATGAGCAAGCATTCTCAATTCAATACCACTTGCATCTATACCTACTAATACTCTACCTTTGGGTACAGTCCAACATGTTCTACACTCTGTACCATATGGCGAATACCCTGCAGGTATCTGAGCCATGTTAGGTTTGGCATGAGCCATACGACCTGTGATAGTTCTCAGGGTAAGTACCTGCCCATGTACTCTGTCATCAGGAGAAGAGTCAAGAGCATCAAGCCATGAGTTTACCTGAGCAATTCTTTTTTGTAACATAAGATACTCAGCTATAACTTTTGCTTCTGGCATATTAATAGTATTCAATACAGCTTCATCAACTATTACACTACCCTTGTCTGTCTTCTTCTTAGGTTCCCACCCACGTTCCATTAATCTTTCTGCTATCTGCTTACGTGAACCAACATTGAAGTCTTGCATTGTAACCTTCAACTTTGTTTTAAGTTGTGTCTCAATGCGTTTAGGTGGGAACACTACCCTCAGCTGTTCACGTATCTCGTTAATTCTTTTTTCTAATTTACTTACTAGGCTCATTGCATATGGTTCATTCAAATAGAATCCATCATTCTCTTGTCTGCATGTTATTCTTTTAACATCATGTTCTAACTTGATACACTCCAAAGAGAAACCTGCAAGTTCATTACGAAGATGTTTGTATAACTTAACAGTTACAGCTACATCTTGTTTACAATAGTCCAACATCTCTTGACTATACTGCGACCAGTCATTGTAATCTCCTTTGGGAAAAGATAATCGTGCACCCCATGAACCTAATGAATGCCCACCATCTCTGTCTGGTCTAGCTATCTGACTGAGTATCATGGTGTCCATTAGTTTCTCATGTGGTATCTTAGTTCCCCAAATCTTTTCAATCTGTGGTGCATCAAAAGAAATAATATTATGCCCTATGATTCGGTCATACTTACCAATCAGTTCATCAAGATAGAGTCCAGTACGCATGACGAATACCTCACCAGTCTCTACATCTTGAGCTACCAAACACCAGATGGTATCAGGATTTAATCCATTAGTTTCTATATCAATTACAAGTGCACTATCCATTACAGCTCCTCAAAATCCTCTGCTTGTTCATCTATATCATCTGGAAAGACTTCTGTCAACCTACTTGTATCTCTGTCATAGTGTAGGTATGTACTTGGTCCAGTCAATCCTGAGAATCTATTCTTCAATACTCTTATCAAGGTAATGTTCCTCTGATAAAGATCAGGATTTTGTCCATCTCTTTCAAGTCCTAGTACCATGTTACTTAGCTGACCTATACCTGCTGTACCTCTCAGTTCAGCCAAAGAAGTTTGTCCACCTTCCTCATGTGATTTACCTGTAGGTCTCTTACTATGACTGACCATACCTAACCAAATGTTGAGTTCAATAGTTAAAGTCTTCAGCTTGGTAGCTATCTCATCCAATGCCTTACGTTCATCACCTTGTGATTGGTCACTCACCAAGATAGAGATGTGATCAAGGAATATATATTTACAATCACAACCAAGAGCAAGATACCTGATGGCACTTACTACCTCATCAATATTGTTTGAACCAAACGATTCATAGAAGTGATACCTATCTGTGCCTAGTGTACTGTTGAAGGCATCATCAAACTCAGTTCCTTTTAACTCGGTGGTAGGTAGGTGCAAAGGTTTGTTAGCGGACAAAGACATCATACCTCTGGCGGAATCTTCCAATGGTTCCTCAAAGAATAACATACCAATGTTATCTTCACATGTATGTTGTATGTGATAAGCTAACTCACGTAATACTTGTGTCTTACCCATGCCTGATCCTGCTGTGATAGTCCACATCTCACCTCGTCTAAGTCCATAGGTAAGATCTTGTAATGCAGTCCAAGGTAATGATAGACACTCAGGTTGTTTCTTATTCTTCAATGTATTGTATAAAGATTTACCAGATACAATTCCTGCAGGTGTATATTTCTCTGCACCAAACCATGCATTCCTGAACTCTTCATCTCTATCTGCCATGAGATAATCACATGCATCCTTCATACCATTGCTGTGTATCATGACCTTAGCTTTGTTAGGAAATAGTTTTGCTACCTCATCACTTGCTCTCTTACCTGCCTCATCATTATCAAAACAAATAACAATCTCTTTGAATGAATCCAGATACTTGTAGTTCTGTTGACAATTCTTCTTGGCTGATTGTGCATTGTGTACTGAGACAGCAGGATACCTTGAACCAAGCAGCTGATAACAAGCCATGGCATCTAGTTCTCCTTCAGTAATTGTTATACCTTTGGCTGACTCTTTGCCAAAGACATGCTGACCAAATAGAGTAGCTACCTTTGGTGTGCCTTCCCATGTAAATTGTTTACCTGCTCTGCGTACCTTGTTGGCAACATGGTTCTTATCCGAATCATAGTAAGGATAGTACTGAGACACACCTTGCTCTACTGTTACATTAAACTTTTTGACTGTGGCAAAAGACAATTTCCTATCATCAATAGGTTGGTGTCCGTCACGACCTTTACCAACTGCATCTACATGAGACATAGATATATCCTCAGTAGGTTGTGGTTCTTGTATTACATTATCAAACATTCTATCTACATCTCCCTTACTTAATGTTGTTACACATGAGAAGCAATGACCATGACCATCTTCATAAATTGTAAATGCATCTGAAGATGTGCAAACTGGGCAACTTATATGAGACTCTTTAGTATCCATTACTGCTCCTTAATAAGATTATTATTATAATTATTATCTTTCTAAGTTTCTTTTAAAGACATTATACAGACTTTAAAAATCCTGTCAAGTTATTTTTTTACCATAAATTAAAAACATTACAAATTAATATTACTAACATCCAAAAGAAAGGATTTAAAATAGTTAAAAGAAGGATTCTATCTATCATATACTATTCTCTATAGTATTTATTATAACTATTATAAAACTCAATAGCTTCTTCATCTGATACAGGATGACCTGCCACAGATGTAGCTATGCTTCTCACTTGTACCATTAACTCTTCATCAATACTATCTTCTTTCTCAAACTCATTATCAATTATATATCTACTGACCATGTTCTTCTCCTATCTACTGAGATCATCTTGACTCATTGGTTTAATATGTGAATGAATATGTTCCTTCATGGCATCAGCTAAACTTATTAAGCCGACACCAATAATACCATTCTCTTCTATGATTGCATCAACAACATCTTCTACTACTATATCATTAGCAACCAACCATTTTATTATCTTCTTATTCTTCTTCATGATATGCCTCTGGATGATCTTCATATACATAATCACCCCACCATTGTGGACGTACTATACCTTCATCATCTATTCTCTTTTTATAGACTATACGATAATTCTCTCTTACTTTTTCAGTAAGATTTATTAGTTCTTGTATTTCCCAATACGTAACGTACTCAATACCTGACTCAGCTAAATGCTCTGTTATACTTTTTATTTTATTTACTAAGTCCAGTAAGTTTCCAGTACGTAAAGGATCTTTACCACCATTCTCTGTGCTCATCAAACATATCTCCTATTAAAAGTGAGATTAAAAACATTACTAATCCCATTGTTGCTGTTATTATTGTTACCAAAATGGTAAACTCTGAAGGCAAAAACATACAGCCAATAAATGCGTGCATCATTAATGCCATACCACCATAGTGAAAGAAATTATATATCATAATTCTATATAACTTAAAGTTATTATTATATATAGTAGTCCAATAAGTTCTAACATTATTCGTATAACTCCCCTTGACTATAGCTTTGATTGTCCATCTCATCTGCCTTGTCCAAGAGAAGAGCACTACAAGCAAAGTCAGTCATCTGACATGTGCTTATATCTCCATTCTCTTTTGCCATAAAGATAAACTTATCTAATATCTTTGCCCATACCTCTGGCTCTAGGTCTGTGGCAGGGTTAAAAGAAATCTTCTTACTCCATGTTGCCATGTTCTTCTCCTCTCTGGTTGTGTGATGCCTCCGAAGTTTCATATACCCGCAAGAGCTTCGGCTAATAGGATTCCCATTATACTTACTAACCAATTTCTTTTGTTAGTACCTCAAGGTATCTGTCCCACCTAATCGACATCACATTATAAAGTTAACATATCTAAAAATATATGTCAACAATTATTTATACTTACCTTTACTATAAGGTTCATCTAGTTCTTCTAATTCAATAATTACTTCTTGGTCTTTCTCTGGATACCATGTTTCTATATGTTCTTCCTCATGATTATCCCACTTCTCTCTTGCTTCTTCTTCTGAGTCTGCATCTACTTCATACTCATAATTAATTTCAGCTTTAGTTAATATCATATATCTCTTAGACATTTACATTCTCCATTTCTAAATCTACCCACTCTTCTCTCATGTTGGGATAGTCATACCCTATTCTATATTTCTTATTAGCATACCAATCAGGCATAGGTCTACTCTTCTCCCACTTGGCTATATCTTTCTTATCATTTACATAATACTTTCTGTATGCTAATACACTCTCATCAGACGCACACTTGTATTCATCTGGCATACATTGTGGGTGTGGTGTTCTTTCCATAGGTTTATATTGCAATGTACCCCAATCTGTTTCTTTAATATCCATGATAACTTGCTGACATTTATGTATCTTATTGTATCTTCTGGTATATTCAAAGCATAGCTCCATACCATGTTGCACTAGCCAACTAAAATTATCAGCACTATCTCCTGCCCATAGTGTACATGGGTGGTTCTTGTGTGCTTCTTTGTATGGTACTTTATCTCCTTGTCCATGCCTATGAAACACAGAACACAACATCTGTGCAGTTTCCAATGGCATCTTTACTATGTGCTTATCACATTGCATCTGTGCAGATATGATAGGTGATTCGTCTAGTATGAATATGTTCATATGTCTACTCCTTGTACATGAATATCTAATTCATCTGCAATCCAATATCGTATTCCTGTGTAACAATCATCACACAATAATATAGGAACAAATTTATATGTCATATCTTCTTCTTCACCTTTATTAACTTTACAATGTTCACAAGTTACTATCATTCTACTTTCTCCTTTACTACAGCAAAGTCTACTGTATATATCCATGTTGCACTATCTTCTTCTACATTTTCTATACTTCTATACTCTACTATTGGGCATGTGTCAAGCCAATCCATAAATATTTTTTGATTATCTTTATTCATCTGTACAACACTCCCATTTTAACTAACACATCTAATTCTTTTTGTGTCATCTCTT
>Ga0129324_10000087_pt1 | contig 59460 bp, 53 predicted proteins | sample CPBDNA_7_FD_96879 | JGI IMG/M metagenome (GOLD analysis project Ga0129324, IMG submission 96879) | Freshwater to marine salinity gradient microbial communities from Chesapeake Bay, USA - CPBay_Spr_15_0.2_DNA | ecosystem: Environmental > Aquatic > Marine > Coastal | place: USA: Chesapeake Bay... | reverse complement strand
TAATTCTGTTGTTGTACAATTAGGATTAGCCATCACATGCAAAACACCATTAGCAACTTCGCGCATATTATGCGGGACCATTTCTGTTGCCATCCCCACGGCAATACCTGAAGCACCATTGAGCAACATCATCGGCAAACGTGCGGGCAACAATACTGGTTCTTGAAAAGCACCATCGTAATTATTTTGGAAGTCAACCGTTCCGCGGTCAATTTCAGACAGTAATAAGTCTGCAATTGGGGATAAACGCATTTCAGTGTAACGCATAGCGGCGGCGCCATCGCCATCACGCGAGCCGAAGTTACCTTGGCCATCAATGAGTGGATAGCGCAGTGTAAAGTCTTGCGCTAAACGCACAGCCGCCTCATATGCCGAACTATCGCCATGTGGGTGATACATACCCAACACATTACCAACCACACGAGCTGATTTAACTGGCTTGGCACCAGCGACCAGGTTCATTTCTTTCATCGCATATAAAATACGACGTTGCACTGGTTTCTGACCATCTTCGACCGATGGTAAGGCACGGCCTTTTACGACAGAAATAGCGTAGGATAGATAAGCTTCTTCTGCATAAGCGCCAATGGCGACAGCGTCATCATCAGGTTCAAGCTTGGTTATATCGGTTATATCGTTCATTAAACATCTGCCTCCACATCATTACCGCGACGTTCTATCCATTCTTTACGCGCTGGTGCTTGGTTTTTTGCCATCAGCATATTAAACATATCAAAAGCTTCTGAAGATGCCTCTTCTGGCAATCGCACTTGAATTAACCGACGTGTGTCGGGGCATAAGGTCGTTTCCCACAATTGCTCTGGATTCATTTCACCTAGACCTTTAAATCGTTGAATCGAAAGTTTTTCTTCATCAATTCCCTCTCGTTTCAGCTTTTCTATCGTTGCCATTTTCTCGAGGTCGTCTGCAACGTATAACTTACGAATCGGCTTATTCTTGCCTTGCGCGGGCACATCGATACGATACAGCGGTGGTTGTGAAATATAAACATGGCCACGCTCAATGAGCTTGGGCGCATGCTTTAAAAATAAAGTGAGTAGCAGGACTTGAATATGCGAACCATCAACATCTGCATCTGAGAGTAAACATAACTTTCCGTAACGTAAGCCTGAAAAATCAGGTTCATCTTGCATAGTATGTGGCTCAATGCCCAGCGCCACAAAAATATCATGCACTTCTGAGTTAGCAAAGATTCGGCCAGCTTCTACTTCCCAAGTGTTAAGCACCTTGCCACGTAAGGGCAGTAGCGACTGAAACTCGTTATTACGACCCATCTTGGCGCTACCACCCGCTGAATCACCTTCTACCAAAAAGAGTTCCGCTTCCAGTGTACCAGCCGCTTCACAGTCAGTCAGTTTAGCAGGCATTAAATTAATCCCCGTACTTTTACGCTTTTCAATTTTTTGGGTGGATTTATTTCGAGCGGCTGCCGTACTATTGACTAAGTCTGATATGCGTTTGGCAAAATCAATATTTTGCGTCAGCCAGTTTTCCATCATTGGCTTTACCGAAGCTGCAATCATTTTCATGGCGTCACGATTGGTCAGCTTTTCTTTCGTTTGACCTTGAAATTGCGGGTCTAATACCTTGGCTGCTAAAACGTAGCAAACATTATTCCATACATCTTCAGCGCTTATTTTGACGCCACGTTGCATCATACTGTGATGTTCCATAAAAGTTTTAACCGCTTCAAATACACCATTACGCATGCCAGCTTCGTGCGTACCTCCAGAGAGTGTTGGAATCAAGTTTACATAGGATTCACCGCGTCCACCCCCCATGCCAAACGATAGCGCCCAAATAGCGCCCTCTCCTTTGGATACAGCATCGGCGTTTTCTTCGGCATAAAACTCGCCAGAAATAATAGGAATCGGCGCTTCTTGACCTTCTTCCATTTGACGTTCACCAATTAATTCATCGAGATATTGTGGTAAACCGCCAGTATAAGTCCATGATTTTTCATCAAAGCCATTCTCACTTTCAATTGATAAGGTCACTGTGACGCCACGTAGCAGTACGGCTTTGGATTTAATTAAATGCTCTAACTGACTAAGAGAGACTCTAGGCGCATCAAAATATTGAGGGTCTGGCCAACATTTCACTGAGGTTCCTGTGTCTTTTTTTGCGCACTTACCCGTTATTTCAAGCGCTTGAACACGTTCACCATTTGCAAATGCAATTTGGTAGATATTGCCGTCGCGTTTTACTTGTACTTCTAACCTGGTTGAAAGTGCATTGGTCACCGACACACCGACCCCATGCAAACCACCAGAAAAACGATAGGAGCTACTTTCATCTTCCTTGTCAAATTTGCCGCCCGCATGAAGCTGCACAAATACCAATTCAACCGCTGCTTGTGTTTCACCTGTGGGAATTTGTACTGGAATGCCGCGACCATTATCTGACACCTGTACTGCACCGTCTTTATAGATGGTCACATGAATATTGGTCGCATGACCGCCAAGCGCTTCATCTGCTGCGTTATCAATGACTTCTTGCACGATGTGCGTGGGTGAATCAGTACGCGTATACATGCCTGGTCTGGCGCGCACAGGCTCTAAGCCGCGAAGCACTTTAACGGAGTCCGCGTCGTATTCTTTTTGTGCCATTAGTTTGTAGCCTTCAACATTCAAACATGAAGTCGTTTGTCATTTCTGCAAGTGACTCCATATAATAAAAAAAGTAACCTGTATTCTACATTTTTAACCAGCTCATGCAGTAACAAATTAATATTTAATCGACTTGTTGGTTAACAATCCTTAGCTTCAGAGGTTGCCCCTGACGATTTTGAATGTAGTCTTGTGGTGGTCATTCGCAACAATCAAGCTAATGGTCTGATTTGTGAGGATTTCCATAGCTGGGTTTGCATGATGACAACGATACTCACGCCAAGATAAGCAAACATAGCACTCGCTAAGCCAGAAGGAGCGTACCAGACATAGGGCACAACAATGCCAGCAGATACTGTTGACAACAGCATTTGCATAAAAGCTTGTCCAGATGCTGCTGTACCACGGATTTTAGCGTGTCGGTCTAAAGCTGCAATTGATAAAATAGGCATACACATGGCCATGCCGATATTAAACAGTGCAACTGGCAGAATGTTGGCCACTAAACTCACTGGCTGTGTAAAACACACCACAAGATTGATAAGTGCCATTAAACTCATCCAAGCATAAGACAATTTCACGACTTTATAAGACGCCACCTTACCTGCGGCTCGTCTTGCTAACCAAGAACCTAAGATCATGCCTGTCACCGTTGGAATAAATAAATAGCCATATTCTTGCGGACCTAATGCTAAATGCTTACCTAAAAAAACAGGGCTTGCTAGCACATAAAGAAAAAATCCTGAGAAGTTGGCACCAATGGCAATGATTAACTTGGTGTATTCACGGTCACTAAAAATTGTTTTATAACTACTGAAGACATTTTTAACTGAAAGCTTCATGCGTTTTTCGGCAGGCATTGTTTCAGGCAAATATCGCATTGCAGCCCACAAGCTAACGGCAGAGTAAACTGCTAAGAAAATAAATATAATTTGCCAGTTAATACCCAACAAAATTCCACCAATAATGGGCGCAACCGCTGGTGCAATCCCAAAAAGCATTTGCACGCTCGCCATTACCCGTTGCGCTTGTGCACCTTGAAATAAATCTCTCACCATAGCGCGCGCAACGGTATTGCCCGCACCACCACTAGCACCTTGCAGCGCTCTGAAAAACCAAAGCATTTCCACACTAGTAGCTAGCGCACAGCCAATACTCGCGACCACAAAAATAGCTAGGCCCCACTTGATGGTTGCAATACGACCAATTGCATCTGAAATCGCCCCGTGCCATAGCGTCATGGCAGCATAAGGAAGCAGATAAAAGGTAAGACTTTGTTGCACCTCTACATCAGTGGCACCTAAGGTTTCGGCGATCACATGAAATGCGGGCAAGTAAGTATCTATTGCAAAAGGCGCGAGCGCAGCTAAAGCTGCCAAAACGAGTGTAATAATCAATGAGGTTACCTAAAAAAAATAAGCCGAATCAGCATATCTGACCGTGCCTTTGATGCGCTTCGATTAGTAGCTTACACCTACGCATTCAATCAAACATTCATCAACTAGTGACAATGTTTGATTTGAAAACCAAGTGAGCACATCAAATCTTTCAATTTTATTATTGAAGTCATATTAACAAAATCAAAGGCCTTGTCTACAGATGGCTAAAGATTGAGCAGTACCGTCAAGCCAATACCAAGGACGGCGGCCCTGATTCAACCGCCCTTAGGCACATGATGCAATGTAAGTAGAGGTCGTCAAACTAAAAACAAGCTGTTGTCAGCCTTGCTTAGTTCATCACAAATAGATTGGCGAGCGTCAGGCTAAGGCAATGCATGAAAATCTTCAATACGCTCTTTGTCCCCAGCGACATATTTTTTAGAATTTTTATCGGTTCTAAAAATAATTGGTTTTTCAGACAAAACTGGATTTTTAGAATCTTCAATCGCTTTTTCGATTAAATGATGATTGGGCGATAACGAGCAAACAGGGTCTGCGCTTTCGGCATCACCTGATAATAAAAAGGCTTGGCAACGGCAACCACCTAAATCATTTTCTTTTTCCGAACAACTACGACATGGCTCTTTCATCCAGTCATCACCACGATACTTATTAAAAGCTGGAGACTCTTTCCAAGCATACTCCAGTCCGTCTTCTCGTACGTTTGGAAAAGTCATATTCGGCAACACTCGGGCAGAGTGGCACGGCAGCACATCACCATTTGCGGTAACAATCATAAAGACTTCACCCCAACCATTCATGCATTTTTTTGGTCGATCGCCAAAATAATCAGGTACAACGAAGAAAATCTTCATTTTACTACCAGACTTTTCTCTGAATTCGTTGGTAATTCGTTCCGCTTCCTCAACCTGCTCTTTTAATGGCATCAGCTGACTGCGATTAACTAAAGACCAACCATAGTATTGCGTATTAGCTAACTCTATATAATCCGCACCTAAGGCTTCTGCCATTTCCAGAATTTCCTTCATATGGCCAATGTTGTAGCGATGAATCACCACATTCAGCACCATAGGATAACCATGATTTTTGATCATAGCAGCTACTTTTTTCTTTAACTCAAAGGTTTTGGTATTAGTGATAAAATTATTGATTTCTTCTGTAATATCATGCATCGAGAGTTGGATATGGTCCAAGCCGCCGTCTTTAAAGGCTTGAATCCGTTTTTCGGTTAAGCCAACACCAGAAGTAATTAAATTACTGTAGTAGCCCAGATTTTTGGCCTCAACAACAATTTCTTCGATGTCGTCACGCAACAATGGCTCACCACCCGAAATGCCGAGCTGAATCGCGCCCATCTTACGTGCATCCCGCAGTGCTTGTATCCACTGCTCGGTCGATAACTCGTTCTGCGTGTGTTTGTCATAATCGGTTGGGTTGTAACAAAAAGCACAATGCAAAGGACAGCGATAGGTCACTTCTGCGAGCAACCACAAGGGTTGCGTTTGTGTAATGTTGGCAGCCACACCATTGTTTTTAGCTTGCGCTTGTATGGTTTGCTGCACCGCTGATTCACCTAATGAATTTTGTGTCATATGTTACTCCTAAATACTCGGTTATTTAACTAAACTTGTCTTAACCAAGCTTTGCCAACAGCCATTTCAAACATGCCAATGATGTCGGCTTCGATGTTTTCGGCTTGTGGAAATTTCTCTTTCAAAATAGCAACAATATCGCCAACTGAGGCTTTGCCATCGACTAATTTTATGACCTCGCCTGCGCCACCATGTAATTTCACCATACCCTCTGGAAACAGAATCACGTAACTACTCTGCGCTTCTTCCCATTGAAAACGATGGTGCAGTGCAATATCGTAAATGTCTGAATGTTTAATTTCTTCTGCCATATAGTTTCTTTGTTTAAGGTTATTGTTAAGCAATACGAATTACAGGTTGACGAGTGTAAGGAACACCTTCTGTTGTCATCGTTGTGGAAGCCAACATAATAGAGTCAGCAATCACCCATAATACATTCAGTTTGAACTGTAAAATGTCCAGCGCTTTCATTTGCATAGCACGTGAAGTGCTAAAGTAATCAAGCGTTACGCCCAAGCCCTGCTCTACATCCCGACGCGCTTCAGTTAAGCGTTTTTTGAAATAGACTAAGCCAGTTTCATCTATCCATGGGTACATTTGCGGCCATGAGCTAATGCGTTGTTGGTGAATATGTGGTGCAAACAATTCCGTTAAACTTGAGCATACCGATTCTTGCCAAGGACGTTGTTTAGCGAAATTAATATATGCATCAACCGCAAAACGCACACCTGGGCTTACCATTTCCAAACTGGTTACCTGTTCACGTGTCAATCCCACCGCGTTACCTAATTGAATCCATGCTTCAATACCGCCTACCGCATCATCAACACCATCATGGTCTGTGATACGCACAATCCACTGTTTACGTACTTCGACATCTGGGCAGTTTGAAAGAATCGCACTATCTTTCATTGGGATTGCAATCTGATAGTAAAATCGATTCGCTACCCAACATTGCAACTGTTCTTTAGTTAATTTACCTTCATACATCATCACGTGAAACGGATGATAAATATGATAACCTCTACCTTTTTCACGTAGCTTTTCTTCAAACTCTTCGCGTGACCATGGTTGCAAATTATTATTTGTTTCGCTCATTGCTTGGTTCTCCTAAAGGGTAATATCCATACCGTCATAAGCGATTTCAATGCCTGCGGCATTCAAGGTCGCGCGCTGAGGTGAGTCTTCATTCAGAATCGGATTGGTATTATTGATATGAATTAAAATCTTACGTGGTTTTTGCATAGCATTTAAGATGCTCATAATGCCACCGTCACTAGACTGGTCTAAGTGGCCCATTTCACTTGCGCGCTTATCACTTATACCTTCATTGGCCATTTCATCATCGGTCCAAACAGTACCGTCAACTAAAATGGCATCTGCATTTCGCATGTATTCCAACACATGCGCTTCTGCAACACCAAGACCAGGCGCATAAAACAAGCTCTTTCCAGAGCGTGTGTCTTTAATCAGCATCCCAATGTTATCACCTGGTACTGTTTTGTCTCTTCGCGGTGAATACGGTGGTGCATTACTTAATAATGGTACAGCAGTGAATTCAATACCTCCTGCTGTTGGAATGGTGAATGGTCTTTGGTCAGTGGCAATTTCGTGATGATTAATGCCACGGAAATGACCCAAGATATTAAACACTGGGAATCCGGTTGTTAAATCATCTTTGACTGCATCCGTACAGTAAATCTCCCATGGTTTATTGTGTTCACGTAAGGTTAATAGACCTGTTACGTGATCGATTTGCGCATCAGTAATGACAATCGCTGAAATCGCAGTGTCTCTCACTTGGCGCGCAGGCTGAAGGGCAGGAAAATCGTCCAATTGTTTTTTAATATCTGGTGAAGCGTTGAATAAAATCCAGTCAGTGCCATTAGCGCTAACAGCAATAGATGATTGAGTACGTGGTGTCGCCTTAATCGTGCCAGCACGCACACCTTTGCAGTTTTCACAATTACAGTTCCACTGTGGAAATCCACCGCCAGCGCCTGAGCCTAATATGTGTATATACATGAGATTCTTTTGATAATAATTATAGGGTTATGTTAGTTTAAGCATAAACTTAACAAATGAAAAAGGCTGACCTAAAAGACAGCCTGTTGAGTACGAATTACTTATTCATTACGTACATTGTTACTTCAAATCCGAAACGCATTTCAGTAGCTGCTGGTGTTGTCCACATGCTCTTTCTCCTGTAAGTTAATTGGTACTGGAACATCTTGATTGATGTCTGATTATGGAATGTAGTTTACGCAATGGTTGCAAATCACCCCTGCAAGCTTCAATGAGTTCATGCTAGTGATTTTCATGATGCTTAAAAAAACACTCAACCTCACATAATGATTACCGTTTTCGGCGTTGCTGAACGGCTTTTGCCAGATGATTTAAAACATTTTCAGTATCATCCCAGCCTAAACAACCATCCGTAATAGACTGGCCATAAACCAGTTCACACCCTGGCGTATGTGCTTGCTTGCCTGCTTTTAAATGCGATTCCAACATCACACCTGCAATCCGCGCATCACCCGCTGCAATTTGCGCTGCAATTTCACCTGCTACGTTGACTTGTTGCTCATATTGCTTTTGACTATTTGCGTGGCTACAGTCAATCATCATTTTCACTGGTAGCTTAGAAGTCATGAGCTGCTCGCCAACGGCATTGACATGCTTGGCTGAATAATTAGGCGTTTCACCACCACGCAAGATCACATGGCAATCTTCGTTGCCAGAAGTCACAATAATGGCAGATTCACCATCTTTAGTAACGGATAAAAAGCGATGAGGGCTGCCTGCAGTTTTAATTGCGTCTATAGCAACACGCACCCCACCATCTGTCCCATTCTTAAAACCAACAGGACAAGACAGGCCAGAGGCTAACTCTCGATGTACTTGCGATTCTGTTGTACGGGCTCCAATTGCACCCCAGCTCACCAAGTCTGCCGTGTATTGTGGCGTAATCGTGTCTAAAAACTCCATGCCCGCGGGCATGCCTAGTTCATTCACATCGAGCAGGAACTGCCGAGCTTTTTCCAAACCAAAATTGATATCATAACTACCATCTAAGTGCGGATCATTGATTAAGCCTTTCCATCCCACCGTGGTTCTTGGCTTTTCAAAGTAAACACGCATTACAATCAATAAATCATCTGACAGATGTTCACGAATATTGAGTAATCGTCGGGCATATTCTAGCCCCGCTTTTGTGTCATGTATAGAACAAGGGCCAACAACAACTAATAGTCGGTCGTCTTCACCATGCAATACACGATGAATAGCAGCACGCGTTGCTAAAATATTCTCAGTGCTGACTTCACTTTCTTTTAACCTTTCGATAATCTCGGCAGGTTTGGTCAGCGCTTTGATTTCAAGGATTCGAACATCGTCCGTTGCCAGTTTTGCGCGCTGTTGTTTTTCGTATTCAGTCATTGTCTTTCACTATTAATGCCATCGCTTGTAAAAAGCGTTGATTCTCAGAAAATAATCCGATGCTCACCCGTAAATAATCAGGCAATTCGTAATTGGCGATCGGCCGCACAATTATCCCACGTTCAAGTAATTGCTGATTGACGCTTACTGCATGGTTGATTTTAAAACTAATAAAGTTGGCGTAGGATTGAATATAGTCTAATCCCAACTGCTCAAGACCTTGCGTCAACTGCAACATCCCCGCTTGATTAGCCGCATAACTTTTTTCAACAAAATGATGGTCTGCTAAGGAAGCAATTGCAGCCGCTTGCGCTAGCGAATTCACGTTAAATGGCTGGCGTACACGGTTTAAGATGTCAGCGACATCTGCATGCATTAGCCCAAAACCTATACGCAAACCTGCTAAACCATATGCTTTGGAAAAGGTACGTGAAATAATTAAATGTTGAAACGTTGACAACCAACTGACTGCTTCAGACTTGTGTTGCTCTGATAGATATTCATCATAAGCTTCATCTAAAACAACCAATATATGACTTGGAACTTGCTGTAAGAATGCTTTTAATAAATTCTTTTCAATCAAAGTACCCGTTGGGTTGTTGGGATTAGCAATAAAAATTAATTTTGTTTTTGGTGTGATTGCAGCTAAAAATCCGTCTAAATCATGCGCAAACGCTTTTGCTGGCACCACAACCCCAGTAGCACCAACGGCTTGTGTGACTAAGCCATACACTGCAAAAGCATGTTGAGAAAAGATAACTTCGTCGCCTTTTTGTAGAAAAGCGCGCGCTGTAAGCTCTAAAATATCATTAGAGCCGTTACCAAATACAATTTGCTGCGGTAATACATTAAATTTTTCACAGATGGCTTGGCGCAAGGCATAGCCATTTCCATCAGGATAACGCGCAAGATCAAGTATCGCTTCTTGAACAGCAATCTGCGCTTTAGGACTCATTCCTAAAGGGTTTTCATTAGACGCTAACTTAACTATCGCATCTTCTGTAAAACCAAATTGACGTGCAATTTCTGAAATAGGCTTTCCACCTTGATAAGGGGCAATAGCACTAATATAGGCTGGTGCAAGATTCGTTAGACTCATAGTATTCAAATAATCATGGAATAGAGGACATATAAAATTAAACAACCGCCACTGGGTAAGAACCAAGGACCTTTACAACTGAGGCTCGTTGTTCCAACTCAATCAGTGCAGCAGCAATTTTAGGGTCAGTTTTGTGACCTTCAATATCAATAAAAAACACATAATCCCACAAACCTTGTTTTGATGGCCGTGACTCCAATTTAGTCATGCTGACTCCATGACGTGACAATGGTTCTAATAAATCAAACATCGCACCAGGCTTGTTTTTTGTCGTTAATGCTAAGGATGTTTTATCTTTACCTGATGCGGCAACATCGTGTTTACCTAACACTAAGAAACGGGTTGTATTTTTTGGGTCATCCTCAATATTAGCGGCAAGTATATTTAACTCAAATAGTTCAGCTGCACGTTTACTAGCAATCGCTGCTGCGAATGTACCATCAGTAGCAACCAAATCATGGATCATTTGCGCCGCATAGGCATTACTGGTCACAGCTTCTCGCTGCACCGTTGGCAAGGTTCTATTTAGCCACTCATGACATTGCGATAAAGATTGTCCGTGTGAGAACACGTGTGATATCTGGCTAATATCTGTTTGCTTCGAAAGTAAGCAATGATGGATGGGTAAAGTCACTTCACCACAAACGATTAATGAACTCGACAACAATAAATCTAATGTTAATCCAACTGCACCCTCAGTTGAATTCTCGACTGGCACAACCGCATAATCAGCTTGGTCTGCTTCTAACGTGCGAAACACTTCATCAATCGAGCCACAAACAATCGCGTTACATCCTTTGCCAAACTGTTTTAATGCTGCTTCTTCTGTGTAGGTGCCAAGTGGACCCAGAAAGGCAATCGACAATTTTTTTTCAAGCGCCCGGCAATTCGACATCACCGCACGAAAGATATTACTAACAGCTTCGCTTGAAAGTGGACCTTGATTCTCATCTTGCATACGACGCAGAACTTGCGCCTCTCGTTCAGGACGATAAATAACCCCGTCTTCTTTAACATGGCCAATTTCACGTGCCAGTTTGGCACGTTCATTAGCCAGCTTTAATAACTGCCCGTCGATAGCATCGATCTGTTCTCTAAATTTTTTTAATAAATCAGTCATTTAAACTTTGTCTATTGATGGGATTGCGCAAAAGATTGCATAAATTCAACCAAGGCTTGCACCCCAGCAAACGGCATTGCATTATAAATACTAGCTCGCATACCACCAACTGAACGATGACCCTTTAATTGCAACAAGCCATTGGCTTCAGCACCTGCTAGAAAATCATCATTCAACGATTCATCTTTTAAAAAGAAAGGTACATTCATCCGTGAACGATGACGAACTAAGATATCATTCCGATAAAAATCAGTTGAGTCAATATAATCGTACAACAAACTTGCTTTAGCAATATTTTGTTGCTCTATGACTTCAACACCGCCCTGTTCTAGCAACCATTCGAATACTAACCCTGCTATATAAATAGCGTAAGTTGGTGGAGTATTCACCATACTTTGATTCTCAGATTGTGCTTTCCAATGAAAAACACCTGGAACGATTGGGGCTGCTTGGTTGAGCAAATCCTCACGCACAATCACCAAACACAAGCCAGCTGGGCCTATGTTCTTTTGAGCACCAGCATAAATTACACCATATTGAGATACATCAATAGGGCGAGATAAAATATGAGAAGACATATCCGCTACAATCGGCACATTTCCTGCGTTGGGTAATGCATCAAACTCAACACCATCAATGGTTTCATTGGTACAAATGTGCAAATAGGCAGCGTCTTTATTGAGTTTCCAGCTTGCAAAATCAGGTACATAGTGAAATGGCTGACTTTTCGCTACTACATTGATCTCACCAAACATTTTGGCTTCTTTTACACTTCGCTCACTCCAGCTGCCTGTGACAACGTAGTCAGCACTTTTGCCATTGAGCAAGTTGAGTGGAATCATGGCGTTTTCAGCAATCGCTCCGCCTTGCAGAAACAACACTTTATAGTGGTCAGGGACATTGAGCAAAGTCCGCAAGTCAGCTTCGGTTTTCGCCAAAATACTAAGGAAAGCTTTTCCTCTGTGCGACATCTCCATCACAGACATGCCAGTACCATGCCAATCAAGCATTTCTGCTTGTGCCCTTTTTAGTACTGAAGGTGGCAATACTGCTGGACCTGCAGAAAAATTATATATTTTAGCCATTAATCGCCATCTTCTTCGTCTTCGCCTTCACTTTCGATGACTTTTTCCAATCCTGACAATTTCTCACCTAAACCTAAGTTAATGAGCGTTACCCCTTGTGCAGCACGACCCATATCACGAATCTCTCTCACTCTTGTGCGGATCAATACACCACCATCAGTAATCAACATAATTTCATCTTCTGCACTGACTAATCTGGCTACAACAGCTTTACCGTTACGCTCACTAATTGCAATGGCTTTTACACCTTGTGTGCCGCGGCCTGAACGTCGAAAATCTGATAAAACTGTTCGCTTACCATAGCCGTTCTCGGTGGCTACCAATACTGATTGCTGATCATCACTTGCAATCAACAACGAAAGCACTTGCTGTTCAGCGGCAAGTTTCATCCCTCTCACACCACGGGTGGCTCGACCCATTGGACGTACATCATCTTCACTAAACCAAACTGCTTTACCACCATCAGAAACCAACACAACATCATTCTTACCGTTGGTAATTTCAGCGCCAATCAAGTAATCTCCTTCATCGAGCTTAATCGCAATAATGCCCGATTTACGTGGTTTACTAAATTCTGTTAAAGCTGTTTTTTTCACCGTTCCTTTTGCAGTTGCCATAAAAATGTAATCATGCTCAGTAAATGCTTTTACTGGCAGTATGGCATTGATTTTTTCACCTTCTGCTAATGGAAACAAGTTTACAATCGGTTTGCCACGACCAATTCGGCTACCTTGCGGTACTTCGTATACTTTTAACCAGTAAACCTGACCTAAACTACTGAAACATAGGATGTAGTCATGCGTATTGGCTATGAATAATTGATCAATAAAATCATCTTCTTTTGTTGGCGCCGCTTGCTTACCACGACCACCGCGTTTTTGCGCCCGATACTCTTCTAATAGTTGCGATTTCACATAACCCGTGTGCGATAAAGTCACCACGACATCTTGTGGTGTAATCAAATCTTCCAGTGATAAATCTTGAGCGTTTTCAATAATCTCACTGCGACGCTCATCACCAAAACCTTTTCTAATCTCAGTCAGCTCATCCTTAATCATCGCCGTGACTCGGAATGCATTCGCTAAGATATCAAGCAAATCGGCAATCACCTCCATGATTTCTTTATACTCGTTTACAACCTTGTCTTGTTCTAAGCCTGTTAGACGTTGCAAACGCATCTGTAAAATTTCTTGTGCTTGCACGCCTGAAAGCCTGTAACCACTTGGCGTCAAACCAAAATCAACTGACAAACCTTCTGGACGAGAGGCTTCCATTGCAGCACGTTGCAACATCTCCTCTACTACGGGTGATGTCCACGCACGAGCCATCAATTTCTCTTTAGCTTCTGGTGGCGTTGGCGCTGCTTTAATAATGGCAATCATCTCATCTACATTCGCCAATGCAACTGCTAACCCTTCCAACACATGACCCCTGTCACGCGCTTTTCTCAACTCAAACACAGTTCGACGTGTAATCACCTCACGACGGTGGCGTAAAAACGCTTCAAGAATCTGCTTCAAATTCAGTAAGCGTGGTTGCCCATCAAGCAATGCCACCATATTCATACCAAAGGTGTCTTGCAACTGTGTTTGCTTGTATAAATTGTTCAGTACTACTTCTGGCACTTCACCACGCTTGAGCTCTACAACCACGCGCATGCCTGATTTATCTGACTCATCGCGCAAGTCAGAAATACCTTCAATCTTCTTATCGTTAACTAGCTCGGCTATTTTCTCAATCAAGGTCTTCTTATTCACTTGATAAGGCAACTCATCAATAATCAAGGCCTGACGATTACCCGCTTTATCCATATCCTCAAAATGTGTACGCCCACGCATCACCACACGACCACGCCCAGTGCGATACCCCTCTTTGACACCAGTGGTGCCATAGATAATCCCTGCCGTTGGAAAGTCAGGCGCTGGAATCAACTCAATCAGCTCATCGACAGTGGTTTCTGGATTTTCAAGCAAAGCTAAACAAGCATCCAACACTTCATTTAAATTGTGTGGTGGAATATTGGTTGCCATACCGACAGCAATGCCAGAACTACCATTAATCAATAAGTTCGGAATGCGAGCTGGCATTATGAGTGGCTCATGCTCAGAACCATCGTAGTTTGGACCAAAATCAACAGTTTCTTTTTCAATATCAGCCAATAATTCATGGGCAATTTTTGACATGCGAATCTCGGTGTATCGCATCGCTGCCGCATTGTCACCATCTACAGAGCCAAAGTTACCTTGCCCATCAACCAGCATATAACGGAGTGAAAAGTCTTGCGCCATCCGCACAATGGTGTCGTAAACCGCAGTATCACCATGCGGGTGATATTTACCAATCACATCACCAACAATACGAGCTGATTTCTTATATGGTTTATTGTAGTCATTACTCAGTTCATGCATGGCAAACAATACACGTCTGTGCACTGGCTTTAATCCATCTCGCACATCTGGCAACGCCCTGCCAACAATCACGCTCATCGCGTAATCAAGGTAAGAACGACGCATTTCATCTTCCAAACTAATTGGTAGGGTTTCTTTTGCGAATTGATCCATGATTTATTCCGTCAGTATTCCGTTTTTTGTTTTAAGACTACACATTTAGCATGCATTTTTTATCTCAACTTTAATCGCTAAATTTTAACATGTTTACGTTACATGAGCAGGCTTTTACACAATTAATCCTATAAATAAAGGGGCTACTGCGAGCCCCTTTTTTATAGTCAACCATTAATCAATTATTGACGCGACAACATCGCAAGATCTGCTTTTAAATCATCTTCATGCTCTAGGCCAACAGCAATACGAATCAAACTATCCTTAACCCCTGAAGCGAGCCTTGCCTCTTTGGTGACACGACTATGTGTTGTGGTTGCTGGATGCGTAATCGTACTTTTTGCATCCCCAAGGTTAGCTGTAATGGAAATCATTCGAGTTGCATCAATCAATGCCCAAGCAGCCTCTTGTTCGGTTTGACTACCTGTAGTTTTCACTTCAAAACTCACAATACCTCCCCCACTGTTTTGCTGCCTCATGGCTAAAGCATGCTGAGGGTGTGAAGCAAGGCCTGGATAAAAAACTCGAGCTACTTGCGGCTGCGATTCTAGCCAAGTCGCTAAAGCCGTTGCTTTACGGGAATGCGCTTCCATCCTGATCGGTAAAGTTTCCAACCCTTTCAAAAACACCCATGCGTTAAAAGCGCTCATGGTGACACCTGCCGTTCTTAAGAATCCATAAACGGGTTCCATTAATGCTTTAGAGCCAAGCACTGCTCCACCCAAACAACGCCCTTGCCCATCAATATATTTAGTCGCTGAGTGAATAATAATATCAGCCCCCAATGCCAACGGTCGCTGGATAGCTGGTGTACAAAAACAATTATCCACAACCAGGTGAATACCCGATTGATGGGCAAGATCAGCAAGCAATTGAATATCACAAACTTCTGTTAAAGGATTGGATGGCGTTTCTACAAAAAACAGTTTAGTTTTAGGTGTAATTGCAGCATGCCATGCATCGGGGTCGGTTAGAGAAACTAAGGTCACCTCTAGACCCCAGCGTTTTAAAATATTGGTAAACAACTGCACTGAAGTGCCAAAAATACTTTGCGAAGCAACTACATGGTCGCCAGAGGCACACAATCCCATCACACAAGCTAAAATAGCAGACATACCGCTGGCTGTTGCCACACATTGTTCAGCACCCTCCAGAGCAGCAAGTTTGTCTTGAAAAGCAGTCACTGTTGGATTAGTAAACCGCGAGTAAATGTTGCCTGGCTCGCCACCACTAAATCGCGCTGCCGCTTGGGCTGCACTTTCAAAACGGAAGCTTGAATTTAAAAAAATGGCTTCTGAATTTTCACCCAGCTCTGTCGGAGCATTCCCAGCGCGAACACTAAGGGTGTCTTGATGGTATTTTTTTGTCATGTATTTCTCATTATCTATTGTCTTATTACTGCATCAGGCATCAAAAAACCCGTATTAGCAGATTGGCTAAAACGGGTTTTTAGTATCTCGCTTTAGCAGAATTTATATTGCGCTCGCAAGCTGAGTAAGGCTTTGTTTAAAGTTGACCACTCAAATCAGCGCAGTTTTATTTAACGCTCAATTGCCATGGTTGTCAAGCTAAGGAAACAAAATGACTACGCTTCTCTGAATTACGTAGCTTGTGCAACAAACTCATCTTCTTCCATTGCAACAAGATTTAAGTCCATCTGCGTTGTTGAGTTAGGCGGTCTGGTTGTTTGCGTTGCATCCTTTCGCAATGACTCGATTCGTTCTAAATAACTCGTATCCACATCACCTGTCACATAGTGACCATCAAAACAACTGGAATCAAAATCTTGAATATTTGGGTTTAATGCCAAGACATTGGCTTCGAGCGCTTGCAAATCTTGATAAATCAACCCGTCTGCACCAATTTCATCACAAATCTCTTGGTCAGTTCTATCCGTAGCTAATAGTTCATCGCGACTTGGCATGTCAATACCGTATACGTTTGGAAAGCGTACTGGTGGTGCAGCTGATGCAAAATACACTTTTCTTGCCCCTGCGTCACGTGCCATTTGTACAATCTGCTTGGAGGTTGTGCCTCTAACAATCGAGTCATCAATTAACAAGACGTTTTTACCTTTAAACTCAACACCAATTGGGTTTAATTTTTGACGGACAGATTTTTTACGTAAGGCCTGACCTGGCATGATAAAGGTACGCCCAATATACCGATTTTTAATAAATCCCTCTCGATATTCTAAGCCTAACGCAATCCCAACTTGCAAGGCGCTTGGACGGCTGGTATCTGGAATTGGAATCACCACGTCTATATCCAAATGTCCCCATTCTCGTTTAATCTTTTCAGCAAGACTAGCCCCCATATCCAGACGTGTTTGATAAACAGAAACACCATCAATCAATGAGTCTGGACGTGCCAAGTAAACATATTCAAAAATACAGGGGGTTAACTGCGGGTTTTCTGCACATTGTTGACTAAAAAGATTGCCTTCCATATCAATAAAAATCGCTTCGCCAGGCTCAACATCTCTCATTAAAGTGAAGCCTAAGACATCCAAAGCAACACTCTCAGAGGCAACAATATATTCAGTGCCTTTTTCAGTTTCCATTTTGCCAATAACGAGTGGTCTGATTCCGTGTGGGTCGCGGAAAGCAAGTAGTCCAAAATCGGCAATCATAGCAACGACCGCATAAGCACCTTTGCAACGGCGGTGCACGCCAGCAACCGCATCAAACGCCATGTCGTTATTTAGCACCGCACTTTTTGATGTTCTTTCAATTTCATGCGCCAAAACGTTAAGCAACACTTCAGAGTCTGAAGTAGTATTGATATGACGTAAATCTTGCTTAAACATTTCTGATTTAAGTTGCTCAGAATTTGTTAAATTGCCGTTATGGCCTAAGACAATCCCAAAAGGGGAGTTAACATAAAACGGCTGTGCTTCGGCCGCGCTGGACGAACCAGCTGTGGGGTAACGCACATGGGCAATACCAGCATTACCAATCAAACTGCGCATATGTCGCGTTTGAAAAACATCCTTAACCAAGCCATTACTTTTATGCATAAAAAAAGTATTGCCGTCACACGTCACAATGCCAGCAGCATCTTGACCACGATGTTGCAACACCAATAAACCATCATACAACAATTGGTTAACTGGATTTTTTCCTACAATCCCTATAATTCCACACATTTTATGGCATCGTCCTTAAAACAATTGAGCTATTAAATCACAAATTTAATCAAACTTAACATGCTGAGTTACACTTTCAGGCAACCACGGCAAAGCAGATTCAACTAATCTTTCCAGTGGCTGACTCAGTAAAGCATCAGTCCATACTTGTTCTTTTGGTAAGCTGGTTAATCCCGCTAAAAAAACTAACACACCGATAATCAACAGGCCTTTTGCTAGCCCAAAAAACAGACCAAAAACCCGATTCAACCATCCCAGACCAACTTTACTCACTACACTAGAAATCGCCATTGCCAATAATCCATTAAGAAACAACACAGCGATTAACAATATGATGAAAGCGATTAATGTTTTTAAAGCTTCCGTTGGAATACCATCAGACAAAAAGGTAGCCAACATAGGAGAATAAGCCTTAGCAATATAAAAACCAGCTATCCAACCTATAATGGACAACATCTCTTTGACCGCTCCTCGCATCATGCTGATTACAACACAAAGGGCTAAAATTACAATCACTGCGTAATCAAAATAAGTCAAACGAAAACATCCTTACTTTTGGCTAACAACCATACCTGTCAGCCCCGCATCCTTGATATTTTCAAGTGCAATAATGGCATCATTTTTATTGTTAAAATTGGCTGTACGCAACCGCATTTTAACGCCTGTTTGAGTAGCGACTTTCTCTGTCACTGAAGCATAACCTAACTCCGTTAGCTTTTCTTGCAGTTTTTTGATATTACCAAGCTCGGAGAACACTCCAATCTGAACATAAAATGGGGTGTTATTATTGGTCAAAGATGTTTTTGGTATCGCCTGTTGGTTTTCAACTATTTTTACCACTTCTTTGGGTTTAGATGCGCGTGGCGACGCAATATTCTTGGTTGTTTCTTCCTGCTTGGTTGTTTCTTCTGGGTCAATTACAACAGGCTCAACAAAAGGATCAAGCTCACCCTCAACAGTTTCGCCATTCCTACTCGCTTCTGCTGCATCATCGAGCACATCGACTGCAGTAGTATCGGGCATGATAATCGCAATTTCTGGCGCCGCGTCAGAACTGCTGCGATCTTTAAGCAATAATGGCAATGTGACAATCATGATCAAGACTAACGCTATCGCACCAACTAAACGACGTCTTGCACGCTTCTTAAAAATTAATTCCAAATCAGATTGATCGTTCTGCATTTAAATCCCTTGAACATTTAAAACATCGATCGCATCGGCTACAGTGTAAAACGATCCAAACACGATAATTCTATCATTTTTGTTGGCCTCTTTACAGGCGGCATGCAAGGCATCTGTGACACATGGATACTCTTTAGCTATGCCTGCTTCTATTTGTGGCTTCAAGTAACTTGCTAATGTTTTTGCTGTTGCTCCGCGTAGACTTTGGCTATCGGCCAAATACCAACAAGCAATTTGTGGCGTTAGTGCATTCACCACCTGCGCAATATCTTTATCAGCCAACATGGCAAAGACACCCAATGTACGGCCTTGACAAGGTTGCTGAGCTAGATTATGAGCTAAAGATATCGCTGCTTGGGGGTTGTGGGCCACATCGACAATAATTTCAGGGTTTTGGCCAATTTGGTAGAAACGGCCTAACAACTTGATTGTTTTAAGCGTTTCGCCAATCGTCGCTGTATCGAGCGGCAATAAGTCCAATAAGTTTTCCACCGCACAAATCGCGCACGCAGCATTATTGAGTTGGAATTCCCCCTGAAAACCTAATGGTGGCATCGTCAATAAAGCCCGATTGGACTGATATTGCCATCCCTCCAGGATTTTACTAACGGAGAAATCACGGCCAATCAAACGTAAATCTGCTTGTATGTGATTCGCATAATCAATAACTGTTTGTGGTGGGTTTATATCACCGCAAATAGCTAATTTCGCTTTGCGATAGACGCCAGCTTTTTCAAATCCGATTTTTTCTCTACTATCGCCTAAGTATTCCATATGGTCTAAATCAACACTGGTAATAATAGAACAAGTTGGTTCAAAAACATTAACCGCATCTAAACGACCGCCCATACCCACTTCTAAAATAACGACGTCTAAGTTAGACCGTTCAAAATGCCACATTGCCGCCAATGTGCCCATCTCAAAATAGGTCAAGACCACATCGCCACGAGCAAGCTCTAATGCAGAAAAAGCCTCACATAAGGCTTCATCTGAAGCTTGCTGATGGTTGATGCGCACACGCTCATTATAATGTTTCAAGTGAGGCGATGTATAAGTGCCAACGCGATATCCAGCTTGAAGATAGATGCGCTCAAGCATGGCGCACGTTGAACCTTTTCCATTCGTCCCAGCAACACTAATGATTGGAAATTTGCATGATAAGTTGAGGCGATTAGCAACTTCTTTAACCCGATCTAATCCCATAACAATCGATTTTGGGTGCAAGGCCTCAACATAAACCAGCCACTCTGCTAACGACTTTGATTGCTTCGTTACATCATTCACAAAATGACTCGCCAAACAGTCTGCATTTAGGCTGCATGCATTAAACTAGACAATATATTATGCAATGTTTTACGCATTGCTCGACGATCAACAATCATATCAATCGCACCATGCTCTAACAAAAATTCAGCTCGCTGAAAGCCGTCAGGCAATGTTTCACGTACCGTTTGTTCAATAACACGCGGCCCAGCAAAACCAATCAAAGCATTTGGTTCTGCAATAATAATGTCTCCTAACATAGCAAAACTGGCCGATACGCCACCCATTGTTGGATCTGTTAGAATTGAAATGAATGGCAGTCCTGATTGCGACAATTTCGTTAATGCCGCGCTGGTTTTTGCCATCTGCATAAGAGAAAGCAAACCTTCTTGCATACGAGCGCCACCACTAGCAGCAATACAAATAAAGGGCGTTTTATTTTCAATGGCAGCGTTGACGCCACGCACAAAGCGCTCGCCAACCACTGAGCCCATAGACCCACCCATAAATTTAAACTCAAACGCGGCGACCAGCACTGGCATTTCCATAATAGCGCCCTTAACTACAATAAGCGCATCCGTTTCCTTAACGGATTTTTGCGCCTCTTTCATGCGCACTGTATATTTCTTACTATCTTCAAACTTTAAAGAATCGACAGGTGAAACATTTGCACCAATCTCAAGTTGCTCACCTTTATCTAGTAAAAAACCAATTCTTGCTCTAGCAGATATGCGATTGTGATGATCGCACTGCGGGCAGACTTCGTTATTTGATTCTAAGTCCGTTTTATATAATACTGACTGACAAGCTTCACACTTGCGCCACAAACCTTCGGGCATATTACGTTTTTGTACATTACCAACAGCATGTTGAATCTTTTGTGGAATTTTATCTAACCAACTCATCGCTCACCTCAATATCTATTTAATCGATTGCTGTACGCAACTCTTGTATTAATGCACTAATGTTTGCAATCAAATCTTCCTCTGATGATTGCTCTATTGTTAACACAGTACGACTTCCAACAACAACTGCATCAGCAAAAGCAGCAACAGATTTTGCTGTTGCTGCGTCTTTTACTCCAAAGCCAACACCAACAGGTAAATGAGTCTGTTTCCGGATTGCAGCAACACGCCCTTTTACTTCCTCAACATCCAAATTGGCAGCGCCAGTCACACCTTTTAAAGAAACATAATATAAGAATCCTGTCGCCTGCTTAACCACTAAGTCAATGCGCTTCGCCTCCGTTGTTGGAGAAAGCAAAAAGATACTATCAATATCGTGTTTACCCAACTCAGCAATCACAGCCTCACTCTCCTCTGGTGGATAATCGACTGTCAACACGCCATCAACACCAACGGCTTTTGCGTTGGCTGCAAACTGTGCAATACCCATCGCTTCAATTGGATTTGCGTATCCCATTAAAATGACTGGCGTATTATCATCGTTAACACGAAACTCTTGTACCAGCGCTAGTACTTTACGTAAACCAACTTTATGCGCCAAGGCTCTTTCACTGGCGCGCTGAATCACTGGCCCATCTGCCATGGGGTCAGAAAAAGGGACTCCCAACTCAATCATGTCAGCACCACTAGCAACCATCGCATGCATCATTTCTACAGTAAAGTTAGGATGAGGATCGCCCGCAGTAATATAGGGAATAAGTGCTTTTTTATTGTTAGCTTTTAAACTAGCAAATGTAGATTTTATTCTTGACATAATGGTTTCGAGTTACATGAATTCTGATTAAAGTGGATTAGTGATGCGATTTTGGTTTCTTATCATCATGGTTATAGCGTGATATTAGCTAGCTGGGCGACGGTATTGATATCTTTATCCCCACGGCCAGACAAGTTGACTAGAATAATCTCATCCTTACGCATAGATTTAGCCATCTTCTCGGCATGTGCTAATGCATGGCTTGTTTCTAAGGCAGGAATAATGCCCTCTGTTCGACATAAGCCATGGAAAGCACTCATGGCCTCATCGTCTGTAATACCAACATATTCGGCACGTTTGATATCTTTTAACCAAGCATGCTCTGGACCAACACCAGGATAATCTAAGCCAGCAGAAATCGAATGTGTTTCAATAATGTTGCCGTCTTGATCTTGCATTAAATACGTACGATTACCGTGCAACACACCGACTGCACTGTCTGTACTAAGCGGCGCAGCATGCTTACCTGTTTCAAGACCATGTCCAGCCGCTTCTACACCTATTAAGCGAACGTTAGGCACATCGATGTACGGATAGAAAATGCCCATTGCGTTCGATCCGCCACCAACACATGCCACAACAGCATCAGGTTGACGTCCAACCATTTCTTGCATCTGTGCCTTCGCTTCCACACCGATTACTGCTTGAAAATCACGAACCATCATTGGGTATGGATGCGGTCCAGCAACTGTGCCAATAATGTAAAAGGTATCTGAAATGTTAGTTACCCAGTCACGCATCGCTTCATTCAGTGCATCTTTTAAGGTCTTAGAACCACTTTCCACAGGCACAACGGTTGCACCTAATAATTTCATTCGAAAAACATTAGGCGCTTGGCGTTTCACGTCCTCACTGCCCATATACACAACACATTCAAGCCCTAAACGGGCAGCAATCGTTGCTGTTGCCACACCATGCTGGCCAGCGCCTGTTTCTGCAATAACTCTTGGCTTACCCATGCGTTTAGCTAACAAAGCTTGTCCAATGGTGTTATTAACTTTGTGGGCACCAGTATGATTCAGATCTTCACGCTTGAGGTAAATTTGCGCACCACCAACTTTATCTGACCATCTTTGTGCATGATAAATTGGACTTGGCCGGCCAACAAAATGTTTTAAGTCATAAGCATACTCAGCTAAAAATTCGGGGTCATGACGGTATTTTTCATACATCACTCGAAGCTCATCTAAAGCCTCAACCAATGTTTCAGCGACAAATGAACCACCAAATTGCCCAAAGTGTCCACGCTCATCTGGCATATCGTATAACTGCATTACCTACTCCTTGCTTTTGACAACGTTTTATCACGTGCCGAGTTAATCATCAAAAAAGACATTCCATCACAACTAAACACCGCTATGCTTAGTCATTTACCGCCGCCATAAAGGCTGCAATTTTTGCGATGTCTTTTACACCCTTACTTTGCTCCACACCACCACTCACATCAACAGCATAAGGAAGCACAGTCTTAATGGCATTATTGACATTCGCCACCGTTAAACCTCCAGCCAAGATGATTGGTATAGGCATCGATTTTGGAATTAAATTCCAATTAAATGTTTCTCCGGTGCCGCCTACAGCGTGTTCAGTGTAAGTATCTAACAACAAGCCCTTGGCGCTGGTAAAAGTCTGTGCGTATTGTATCAAATTTGTATCAGATTTAACGCGAATTGCTTTTAAATATGGTAAATCAAATTGTGAGCAATACGCCTCAGATTCATTGCCGTGGAACTGCAATACATCGACATGTACGTTGGCAAGCACTGCATGAACCTCTTCGGGGCTTGCATCAACAAACAAAGCAACCACACTCACAAAAGCGGGTAATGCCGCGCTAATACTAGCAGCTTGTGCAACAGTTACACAGCGTGGACTTGGTGCATAAAACACTAACCCAATCGCATCTGCGCCATGTGCAACTGCTGAGAGCGCATCATCTACTCGAGTAATACCACAAATTTTAACGCGTGTTCTCATCTTCAAATGCCTTGTCTATTAGTCCTTCTATTAAATGATGCCAATCTCTTGCTCTTGACTTGGCAAACACCATTGAGCGTCATATTCTACACCTGTCAGGTATAAACCGCTGGCAGAGAAAGTAGGTGGAGAAAGTTTTCTATCCCGCTGTTCCAGTAAATCGCGTATGAACTCAGGCGGATACTTGCCATTACCTACGTAAATAAGCGCACCCAACATATTACGCACTTGATGCTGTAAAAAAGCATTGGCGGAAAACTTAAAAATAAAGCGACGCTGATGCTGTTGAATACTTGCCTCGTACATGGTTCTAATTGGCGATTTTGCTTGGCATTCGCTAGCGCGAAAAGCACTGAAATCGTGTTCTCCAATTAAATACTGAGCAGCACTTTGCATAAGCTCAAGTTGCAATGGCAAATGATACCAACCCGCTTTTGATGCCAATAATGCTGGCGCAACAGGATGATTAACAAGCAAATATTGATAGCGCCTTATCTGAGCACAAAATCTTGCATGAAAATCGTCCGTCACTAGCTTCGTCCACACCACTCTTACCGTTTTAGGCAAAAAAGTATTCACACCACGCACCCATGCGTTCTCGGGTCGTATGGTTGCTGTATCAAAATGCACCACTTGCATCAGTGCATGGACGCCAGCATCGGTTCGCCCTGCAGCATGCACTCGAATTGAGTGCCCTGCAATTTTACTAATGGCTTTTTCGAGGATATCTTGAACACCACAAGAACTAGGTTGACTTTGCCAACCACAATAAAATGTACCATCATATTCGACACCCAAGACAATCCGCATCAGATAGTCCAATCAAAAATAGTAGCAACAAAAATAATCGCAACCAAAAAAATCAAAGCAAAATCTGCCATTGTTAGCGGCTGATTTTCCAGTAATATTTCTATTGTTTCAAAGTCATTTTCGATATTTAAGTTTTGCAAATAAACTTCAACCTCTGTTTTAAAAGACTGTCTTTTAAAATCTAGCGGCTGCGTTTCCACATAATGCAACGTTAACCATAACCGCACAGCAAACTGTTTAGCGTCAAACCCAATAAATGACAGCGGCATCATCAAAAAATAGAGCGCTGAAATCAGTTGCTTTTTGGTGTTTTTCATCAAAATAATCGACAATATCGCCAACATGGTTACAATCCTTAAGACTTGCTCAAAGCCCATCAACAGTCCTTCATAAGTGAGCGCAGAAATCAGTGGCAGGCGAATATGTTCGCCAGGTGTATTCAATGCAAAAATGGTCAACATCACTAAATAAAACCACTTCAGCCTGTATGTTAATCTTAAGTAATGATGGTTTTTAAATAAAATCAAAAAAGTAAGCAATAGAAATAACACAAAAATTAAATAAGTGAACTGCCAATAATTGACCAAAACGGCAAACAATAAGAATATGATTAACTGTGTTTTTGTATTCAAGCTAAACCTATTTTTCTGACTTTTTTTCTAAGTATCCTAGCAATAAAAAGCCGGACATTAGCCCGGCTTTCTTCCTGCTATGTCATTAATCTAAAGAAGCTAATATTTCATCAGCGCGTTTACGTTGCTCGAGGTTGCCCTCTTTTAAAACCTCTTCCAATAGCGCTTTTGCGCCATTTCTGTCTTCCATATCAATGTATGCAGCGACTAATTCTAGCTTGGCTTCCATCTCTTCAAATTCAGGCTCAACGACAGCAGCAATCGATGGCATATTCTCATCAAGTTCGGTTGCAAACGAAATTTCGTTACTCATATCTAATGAAATACCTGAAATATCTACAGCCTTTGCACCTTGCGCCTCTGGTGCTGCTGTATCAACCGAATCAACATTCAAACCGCTTAACTCCATTTTTTCCTCAGCGCTTAAGGCCATAGGTGCATCAGAGAACGTATCGTCAACACCTGCAACTAAGTCAACACGCTCATCAACGCTTTCTGAACTTGAGAATTCCAAATCAGCTTCTGCTGCTAAAGGGGAATCAGAGAAATCTGAAATATCAAGCGGCCTAGTATTATCTTCTGTATCTGGTGACAACCCCAGCCCATCATTCGCTGCAATCAGTTCCGACTTCTCAATCAGATTAGCCTGTTGCTGGTCCATGACCTCAGCGCTACGTGAAAAGACAGCTTGACCAGAAGTACCCTCAGTAGCAGTGGCTGTTGTATCGAATGTTGCGTTTCTATTCCTATTGCTGAATGTCATAACACTTCGTTCAAAGCCTGCTATTTTTTTACTAGGCTTATTCCGCAGCAATAACCAAGCACCTGGCAATACGAGTAACAACACAACTATACCCGCTACAGTTCTTTGATTTAAACCGTCAAATTGGTTTCGGACACTTGCCATTAAGCTTGGCTGGTCTTTTACAGGTTTGATATCTGACGTTGTTAACCCTTTTTTTTCAGAAAATGCTTGTTGTGCATCCACCAGTGCACTGTTTTTTAGCACCAACAATTTTTGCATATCTGCAATCTGTTTTTCTAACATAGCAGCTCTGTCTTTAGCTTCTTTTAGACCTTTCTCTGTCGAAGTAATCTCTTCTTGCAGTGCTGAAATTTTGGCTTGTGGATCTAAATTAATGTTTTTTTCGTCAGCAGAAGAAAGCTTAATCACATCTTGAGAGATTTCACTTTGAGGTTTAGATTGTACTTCAGCAGCCGATTTAATCTTTCCAGCGCTTGATTGCCCGTCCTTTGTGCTCTCCTCAGCAGTCTTTTTTGCTACAGCAGTTGCTAATTGATGACGGTATTCATTCCAATCGGCAGTTTGGAGTCTTATTTCTTTAGCCGCATGCGCACGACTTGTCGCTATTAAAGCTTGCGCCGATGGCGCCTGTAAAATTTTACCGACCCTTAGTCGATGCATATTATTTTTAACAAATGCGTCTGGATTAGCTTCAAAAAGAGCTACTAATACCCTATCCAAACTGACCCCAGCTGGCTGCATTTTCCGAGCAACCTGATAAAGCGTATCGCCTTTTTTGGTTAAATGTTCTTGAACTAATGATGGAGATGCTGTTACTGTTGATGTTGCTGTGTTATTGGAAGCTAGAGGTTTGATTGGCGCATTGTCAACTGATTGCGCCTTAGGTGCTTCAACTGTAGTTTTATTTGCTTGGTAATTGGGTGGTTCTAGCAAGGCAGTATATTCACGTTGAATACGTCCATTACTCCACTCAAGTACAATTAACATATCCAGAAACGGTTCGGAAACTGATTGGCTTGTTGAAAGCCTAATCACATCTTTACCATCTTCTAGAACGAGAGCAGTTTTTATACTGTTCTGATTTGCGCTGCTTTCTGAACTCTGTACTAAATACACATCATCTACAGCAACACTCACTTTGAGAGATGCCAGTTCATCTGGCGTGGCTGCTAATATCTCTATTGTTGCGTTCAAGGGCTCGCCAATTACTGAGCTGACATTTAGCGCACCCAAACTCGCCGCCAGCACATCTAAGGGCATTAGCAATATCAAACACAACACGAATCCGATTTTTTTTATAGTCGATAAGTACACTGTTTTCACCTTAAAAATCACAACACTTTAATCTCAGTTAGCCTATTCATTATCACATAATAAACAAGCAAACATCAACTACTTATCGACACCATGCCGTCATACGTATGAGAGGTTTTTGTGTTTGGCAATATGGTCTTTTTTAAAATCTCACATCACTCTTGACTTTCTACTAATATACGAAGCATTCTCCTTAAAGGTTCCGCCGCACCCCATAACAACTGGTCACCCACATTAAATGCAGACAAATATTCACCGCCCATTGCCAGCTTTCGCAAGCGTCCTACTGGTGTTGTTAAATTGCCAGTGACCACTGCTGGCGAAAGCGCTTTTATAGAGTCATCTCTATGGTTTGGAATGACTTTAACCCAATCGTTCGCTTCAGATAATATCTGATGTATTTCATCTAATGGCACGTTCTGTTTTAACTTCAGTGTAAACGCTTGTGAATGGCAACGCATGGCACCAATACGAACACATAAACCATCAATCGGAATTGGGTTGTTCGAGCGTCCAATAATTTTATTGGTTTCAACACTACCCTTCCACTCCTCCTTACTCTGTCCATCAGCAAATTCCTTATCAATCCAAGGAATTAAACTACCTGCCAATGGCACGCTAAAGTTATCGGTTGGAAACCCGTCAGACTGTATCGTTGTTGAAACGACTTTATCGATTTCTAAAATAGCTGAAGCTGGATTGGCTAATAAATCGGCCACTGAAGCGTGAATACTACCCATCTGTGTAATTAATTCTCGCATATTTTGAGCACCAGCACCTGAGGCTGCTTGATACGTCATCGACGTTGCCCACTCAATCAAATCCGCTTTGAATAAACCATGTAGTGACATCAGCATCAATGAAACAGTACAGTTACCGCCTATCCAGTTTTTTCCGCCAACATGCAATGCATCTTGAATCACATGCATATTGACTGGGTCGAGCACAATCACTGCATCTTTTTCCATCCGTAAAGTGGAGGCTGCATCAACCCAATGACCTTGCCAGCCATCCGCTCTTAGTTTAGGGAAAATATCAGTTGTGTAGTCACCGCCTTGACATGAAACGATCACATCCATCACTTTAAGATCAGCAACACTTGTTGCGTCTTTTAATGCAGGCGAGGCTTTGCCAATTTCAGGCGCTACAGCACCCATTTGAGAGGTAGTAAAAAATTGTGGTTCTATATCTGCAAAATCACCTTCTTGCATCATCCGCTGCATGAGCACTGAGCCCACCATTCCACGCCAACCGACAAAACCAACTTTCAACATACCATATCCAATTCTCAATAACATCAATCTTTAATGCGGTTAGACCACCCAAGGAAAATCAACTTATTGAGTTGATTATTGAACAGCTTCGCCAGTATTTTCTCAGTCTTTAGCACCGCCATCGATGGCATTGCCAGCCGACCATTAGGCTTATGTAAAAGCAACGATTAAACGATACCGCATCCTGCTTTAATCTCGGAAATTACCAAACTTAAGCGGAAAGTCAGTAATGCTTTTTTTGACATGCGCAATCGCATCTTGCAACAAATCTCGCTTAGCGCCATTAACACGCACAGCTTCACCTTGAATGCTCGCTTGCACTTTCAAACCGCTATCTTTAATCGCTTTAACAATCTTTTTAGACAAATCGCTATCAATGCCATCGCGCACTACTAGCTCTTGCTTTACTTTACTGCCTGATATCGTTTGCACAGTCTTATGTTCCAACCGCTTTGAAGAGTCTGGTTCTTTCTTCTCCATTGCTGGCAACAAAATATCTTTGATTTGATCAAGCTGAAATTCGTTATCCCCGAATAGTGTAATCACTGAATCTTTGTCATTAAATTCAACTTTGGCTGATGTGCCTTTAAAGTCGTATCGGTTACCAATTTGTTTAGCAGCAGTGTCAATAGAATTGCTGAGTGCAACCTTATCAACTTCTGAAGTGATATCAAATGAAGGCATTTCATCTCCTTAAATTTCTTACTCATTAAACCAAAAAATACAAAACTCAAGCATACTCAAACTACTCGTAATGACAAACGTAATCAAGAATTTCTATCGTTTCAATCTCGAAACTGGTATTACCAGGAATCGCAAATTTATCACCAGCTTGATAGGTTTTCCATGCATCCTGTCCCGCAAGCTTTACTTTACAAACCCCAGCGTTAATCTCCATCAATTCAGGAGATTCTGTATTAAAAGTTAGGGTGCTTGGGAAAATAACACCTAAAGTATTACGCGTACCATTGGGAAACAGAACGGTATGACTCACACATTTACCATCAAAGTAAATATTCGCTTTCTTTTTTACACTTACATTATCAAACTGAGCCATTTAAATTCTCCTAATTTTATGTAGTCTTAATTATTACAGAAAGCGAGTGCCGATAATACTCAAGTTTCAGCAATCGCGCTCAAGCAAATGCATTACATAGCAGCAACGATTTGATCGCCCATTTCAGAGCAAGACACTTTCTTGGTGCCTTCTTCAAAAATATCACTTGTGCGGTAACCCGCAGCTAATACTTTCTTAATCGCATTTTCAATTCTAGTTGCTACCGCTTCATGATCAAAACTATAACGCATCATCATCGCCACAGATAAGATAGTCGCAATTGGATTAGCTAAATTTTTGCCCGCAATATCAGGTGCAGAACCGTGAGAGGGCTCGTATAAGCCTTTTTTAGTTTCATTTAACGATGCAGAAGCCAGCATACCAATAGAGCCCGTTAGCATAGAGGCTTCATCTGATAAGATGTCACCAAAAATATTACCTGTCACCATCACATCAAATTGTTTTGGATTGCGAATTAATTGCATTGCTGCATTATCAACATACATATGACTTAATTCTACTTCAGGATATTCTTTTGCCACATCAATAACAATTTCTTTCCAGAATTCTGTGGTTTCTAACACATTTGCTTTATCCACCGAGCATAATTTTTTACCACGCTTCATGGCAATATCAAACGCAACATGAGCAATACGACGTACTTCTGATTCTTTATAAACCATCGTATTGAAGCCCTCACGCTCACCCTCATCGTTGACGCGCATACCACGTGGCTGTCCAAAATAAACATCGCCAGTCAATTCACGCACAATCATAATATCCAGTCCTGCAACCACTTCAGGCTTCAACGTTGAAGCATTAGCCAACTCAGGATAAAGGTTTGCAGGACGCAAGTTAGCAAACAAGCCCAAATCTTTACGAATGCCTAATAAACCACGTTCGGGGCGTAGTGGGCGATCCAAGTTGTCATACTGTGGGCCGCCAACCGCGCCTAACAATACGGCGTCAGCCTCACGACAAACTTTCTGAGTAAATTCAGGATAAGGATGCCCATATTGGTCATAAGCTTGTCCGCCCAAAGGCGCTTCTGTAAAGGTCATTTCCATGCCTTCATTTTTTAACACCTCTAACACACGTAAAGCTTGCGTGACGATTTCAGGACCAATACCATCACCTGGTAAAACTGCAATTTTCATCATTATTTAATATTCCTAATATAATTATCTTTACTTTTTTGCGCTCGCTTACAACTAAACATCGATTGAAATCGTATTAAATTCCAGCAAGCTTCTCGCGTCACATATCAATGCACGCTTGTTCTAATTATGCAAACAACCATGGCTGTGTTTGTTTATGTTGATTCTCAAAAGCTTTTATTTTATCCGTATGCAAAAGTGTCAAGCCAATTTCATCTAAGCCATTTAGCAAATTATGTTTAGAGGTTGCATTTATTTCAAAACCAAAAGATTGACCTGATGGCATTGTGACTGTTTGTGAAGCTAAATCCACATTCAAAGCATAGCCTTCTGCTGCTTCACATTCTTTAAATAATTGATCAACGATTCCAGCTGAAGCAACGATAGGCAAAATACCATTTTTAAAACAGTTATTAAAGAAAATATCGGCAAAGCTAGGTGCAATAATCACACGAAAGCCGAAGTCCTCAATTGACCAAGGCGCATGCTCCCGACTAGAGCCACAGCCAAAGTTGTCACGAGCTAATAACACTTGCGCACCTTGATAACGCACTTGGTTAAGCACAAAGTCTTTATTTAAAGGACGTGTGGTGCAATCCATATCTGGTTCACCATAATTGGTATAACGCCACTCATCAAACAAATAAGGACCAAAGCCCGTACGTTTAATCGATTTTAAAAATTGTTTAGGGATAATCGCGTCTGTATCAACGTTAGCGCGGTCTAGTGGGCATGCTAACCCAGTAAGTTGTGTAAATGCTTTCATATTTTAATCTCCTCGCGTTAAACGTTACGCACGTCTACAAAATGACCAGCAATCGCCGCCGCCGCCGCCATGGCTGGACTGACTAAATGTGTACGACCACCTGGGCCTTGACGACCCTCAAAGTTACGATTTGAGGTTGATGCACATCGCTCACCAGCGCTTAATCTATCGGCGTTCATGGCTAAACACATAGAGCAACCTGGCTCACGCCACTCGAAGCCAGCATCGATAAAGATTTTATCTAAGCCCTCTTCTTCTGCTTGGCGTTTCACAATACCAGAACCTGGCACGACCATCGCTACGTCAATACTGCTCGCAACTTTTTTACCTTTAGCCACAGCCGCCGCCGCACGTAAATCTTCAATACGTGAGTTGGTACAAGAGCCAATAAATACTTTATCCAACTTAATCTCTGTAATGGGTGTGTTAGCGCTTAAGCCCATATATTTCAGTGCGTTTTCTATACTCGTACGTTTTGTTGCATCCTTCTCATTAGCAGGGTTAGGCACTGTAGCGCCAATAGGCAACACCTGCTCAGGAGAAGTCCCCCACGTCACTTGTGGTTGAATATCAGCACCGTTTAATTCAATAACCGCATCAAACTGTGCATCAGCATCAGAATGTAAAGTATTCCAATAAGCAACCGCTTGCTCCCATTGATCTGCTTTTGGTGCGTATTGACGACCTTTTAAATATGCTGCGGTTTTTTCGTCTGGCGCCATAATGCCAGCACGCGCACCAGCTTCAATCGCCATATTGCAAATCGTCATGCGACCTTCCATCGACAAATCGCCAATGACATCTCCAGCAAACTCAATCGCGTAACCAGTACCGCCAGCAGTACCAGTCACACCAATAATCGCTAAAGCAACATCTTTTGCTGTAATACCAATTCCAAGCCTGCCAGTGACTTTAACCAACATATTTTTTGACTTTTTAGCAATTAAGGTTTGTGTTGCCATGACATGCTCAACTTCTGATGTCCCAATTCCATGCGCTAAGGCTCCAAATGCACCGTGAGTAGATGTATGACTATCACCACATACAACAGTCATGCCTGGCAACGTTGTGCCGTGCTCAGGGCCAATCACATGAATAATGCCTTGATTTTTATCCTTAAAAGGAAAATAAACCAAAGAACCAAACTCTTTTATATTTTTATCTAATGTTTCAACCTGCAGCCGCGAAACAGGATCTTCAATCCCTTTATCCCAATTTTGAGTCGGTGTATTGTGGTCAGGATTGGCCACGATAGAACGATTGCGCCAAGGCTTCCGTCCAGCAAGGCGCAAACCCTCAAAAGCCTGAGGACTGGTCACCTCGTGCACTAAGTGACGGTCAATGTAAATCAAGCTAGTGCCATCTTCATCCTGATGCACCAAGTGCGAATCCCATAATTTATCGTAAAGTGTTTTTCCAGCCATCACAGCTCCTTTTTTAAAACAATTAATATCATCATAATTTTATTCTCGCGCCATCATAGCAACTTTATAATACCCTAACAAGAATATGGATTATACTGGTATAAATATTAACAGCTTGAATGCATCATGAAAGAAAATCAAATAGACAAACGGCGTAAAGAACTAGGCGAATTCCTCCAAGCCATCAGAAAGCGTGGGGAGCCTGAAGCTTTTGGCTTTCCAACAGGGGCGCGACGAAGAACTAAAGGTCTTAGAAGAGAAGAAGTCGCGCAACTCGCAGATATTAGTGCCACTTGGTATACTTGGATAGAGCAAGGACGTGATGTCAATATGTCGTCAGAGGCTTTAGTCCGCACGGCGCAAGCGCTCAAACTGACTAGAACAGAGCGTGCTTATTTGTTTGACTTAGCTGGCCGGCGTGACCCTCAGGGCTCTATCCAAGAAGAAGACTTAGCTTCAACCACATTGACCAGCTTACTCAAAGAAATCAAAGTGCCTGCTTACCTATTAGGGCGGACTTGGAACATGCTGGCGTGGAATAAAACTGCAGAGCGCTTATTCGGTGAATGGTTAACGTCAGAAGACGATAACATGACTCCAAACTTGTTACGGCTTGTATTTACCCATCACAATGCTAAAAGTTTTGTCATGAATTGGGAGACAAGAAGCAAACGCCTAGTTGCTGAATTTAGAGCAGATTGTAGGAGCAGGCTAGATGAACCAATCTTACAAAACTTAGTCACAGAATTATCCAAAACGAGTGTTGAATTTGATCAATTTTGGAAACAATATAATGTACTTGAACGGCAAGGTGGGACACGTGAGTTTAATCACCCTCAATTAGGCATATTAACTTACAAGCAAGTGACAATGCGACCGGTCGATCAAGAGCAACTCAAGCTAGTCATGCTCTACCCGACCAACATAACTTAACTCTGTGCTAAGTAAGCAGACCGCATCAACTTAAACTCGATAGCGTCTTGCAATGCTATCCATGAAGCTTCTGTAATGTCGGTTGAAACACCGATTGTATTCCAACTACATTCAGAGTCAGACGACTCTATCATCACACGTACTTTAGCTGCAGTGGCTAAATTGGAGTCTAATACACGCACCTTGTAGTCAGTCAACTTCATTTCTTTGATTGCTGGATAAGTGTCACGTAAAGCATTACGCATAGCCTTATCCAAAGCATCGACTGGACCATTACCTTCAGCCTCAGCATTGACCATTTGATTATTGACCAAAAAGGAAACCATCGCTTTTGAATTGCTACTGTCTAGGGAAGGTTCTTTGATGCTGATATGATAGTTTTCCAACTTAAAATATGTCTGGCTTCTGCCCAGCAATCTACGCACACGCACATCAAAAGAATCCTCTGCATTTTCAAACTGATAGCCTTCATGCTCTAATGCTTTTAAATGCTCAAGCACGCGTTTTGTTGCGTCAGACTCTTTAGTTAGCGCTGGATCAATTAACTGCAATTTTGCTAATAATGCACTTCTACCAGCCACCTCAGAAACTAAAATATGGCGCTCATTGCCCACTGCTTCTGGATTAATATGCTCGTAGGAGATTGGGTTTTTATTCACAGCATCAATGTGCATACCCCCTTTATGTGAAAACGCATCACCACCCACATAAGGCGCTTTTTCATTAAAAGGAACACCAGCAATTTCATTTACTAGCTTGGATAGACCAGTTAAATTATGCATTTGACTCGCAGGAATGCAGTCCATGCCTAATTTCAATTGAAGATTGGGGATAATTGAGCTCAGATTCGCATTACCGCAACGCTCTCCTATACCATTGATTGTCCCTTGCACCTGTACTGCACCTGCTTTAACCGCAGCAATTGAATTAGCAACAGCCATTTCACAATCGTTATGACAATGAATACCAATATGGCTGTCAACACATTCAATCACTTTTTGGGTAATCTGAAAAACCTCTTCAGGAAAAGCGCCGCCATTCGTATCACATAAACACAACACATCAGCCCCAGCATTTGCTGCCGCTTGTAGGGTTTGCATCGCATAATCAGAGTTGGCTTTGTAGCCATCAAAAAAGTGCTCCGCATCAAACACAACCTCTTTGCCTTGCGACTTCAGGTAAGAAATCGTATCACTAATCATGGCAAGATTTTCTGCTAGGGTGGTTCTGAGAATGTCCGTAACTTGATAATCCCAGCTTTTACCAAAAATAGCGACCGCTTGCGTATTAGCGCTCAACAGCGATTTTAAATTACGATCATCCGCCGCTCTAACGCCAATTTTGCGCGTGCTACCAAAAGCAATGATTTTGGCATGCTTAAGCTTTAAACTCGCTACACGCTCAAAAAAAACCAAGTCTTTAGGATTAGATCCAGGATTGCCAGCTTCAATATAGCCGACACCTAAATCGTCTAATTTCTGGACAACTTTTAATTTATCTTCAACCGTAAACGAAACACCCTGCGCTTGCGCTCCATCACGCAAAGTTGAATCGTAGGCAATCACTTTGTTTTGCATTTAATTATTTCTTGATAGGACGCACTTTTGCAGCAATACGCATGCGCAATGCATTCAGCTTAATAAAGCCCTCAGCATCTTGATGGTCATAAGCGCCTGCATCATCTTCAAATGTCGCGATGTTAGGATCAAATAATGAATCGGTTTTACTATCGCGTCCAACCACAGAAACATTGCCTTTATATAATTTAACTCTTACCCAACCATTCACATGTGATTGTGTATGGTCAATCAAAGTTTGCAAAGCTACTCGCTCTGGGCTCCACCAATAGCCGTTATAAATCAAACTCGCATAACGCGGCATTAATTCATCTTTCAAATGTGCCACTTCGCGGTCTAAAGTAATGCTCTCAATACCGCGATGAGCTTTCATCATAATCGTACCGCCTGGCGTTTCATAACAACCGCGCGCCTTCATGCCGACATAGCGATTTTCAACTAAATCTAGACGACCAATCCCATGTTTACCACCCAGACGGTTTAACTCGGCTAATATTTCATGTGCTTTCATGGCTTGGCCATTAAGCGCCACAATATCACCTTGCTTAAATTCGATATCCAAATACTCAGCTTCATTCGGAGCTGCTTCTGGGCTGACCGTCCATCGCCACATACTCTCTTCGGCTTCAGCCGCAGGGTCTTCCAAATGACGTCCTTCGTATGAAATATGAAGCAAGTTAGCATCCATCGAATATGGACTACCACCTTGCTTATGCTTCATGTCAACCTCGATACCGTTTTTCTCAGCATAGGCCATGAGTTTTTCACGACTTAATAAATCCCATTCACGCCATGGCGCAATAATTTTAATGCTTGGGTTTAATGCATAAGCACCCAGCTCAAAACGTACTTGGTCGTTTCCTTTACCAGTTGCACCATGTGAAATCGCATCCGCTTTGGTTTCTTGAGCAATTTCAATTAAACGCTTAGAAATTAACGGTCTAGCAATGGAGGTCCCTAATAAATATTCACCTTCGTAAATAGTATTGGCTCTGAACATGGGAAACACGAAGTCTCGAACAAACTCTTCACGTAAATCATCAATATAAATATCTTTAACGCCTGCCGCTTTCGCTTTTGCACGCGCAGGTTCTAACTCTTCACCTTGACCTAAATCAGCCGTAAATGTTACCACCTCTGCTTGGTAGGTATCTTGTAGCCATTTTAAAATTACAGAGGTGTCTAAACCACCCGAATAAGCCAAGACCACTTTTTTAATGTCACTCATTACTTCACTTTTCCTAATAATAAATATTCCATCAGTGCTTTTTGCACATGCAATCTGTTTTCAGCCTCTTCCCATACGACTGAATTGGGCCCATCAATAACATCTGCAGTCACCTCTTCACCTCGATGCGCTGGCAAACAATGCATAAATAATGCATCTTTTTTTGCCACTTTCATCATATCTGCATCGACTTGCCAATCAGCAAAATCTTTTCGGCGCTCCTCATTCTCTGATTCAAAGCCCATACTGGTCCATACATCGGTAGTTACTAGGTCAGCGCCTTGAGCGGCATCCATTGGGTCTTTAAATTCTTCAAAATGGTCAGTGCCATACAAGTTGGCACGTTCAGGCTCTACTTCATAGTCAGGCGGTGTTGAAACATGCATATTAAAATCAAGCACTTCTGCTGCTTGCAACCAAGTATTGCACATATTATTAGAATCACCAATCCAAGCCACTGTTTTACCTTTAATGACCCCTTTTTTCTCAATATAGGTAAAGATATCTGCCAGAATTTGGCAAGGATGATATTCATTCGTAAGCCCGTTAATCACAGGCACACGTGAGTTTGCAGCGAAACGCTCGATGATGCTTTGCTCATAAGTCCGAATCATGACTAAATCACTCATGCGAGAGATTACCTGTGCCGCATCCTCAACGGGCTCTCCGCGACCCAGTTGCGAGTCACGCGTATTCAAATAAATAGCTGCACCACCTAATTGGTGCATACCCGCTTCGAATGATAAACGGGTACGCGTACTGGCTTTCTCAAAAATCATTACCAAAGTGCGGTCTTCTAAAGGCCAATATTTTTTATAGCCTTTGAACTGCGCTTTAATCCATGCAGCACGCTCAAAGATATAATTGATCTCATCACCATTCAGGTCATTGAATTGCAAAAAATGTTTAATACTCATCATGATTTAATACTCTTTAAAAAGTTAAGCTGCTGTTAAAAATTGTTCTACAACAAACACCAAGCGCTTAACAAGCTCCTGAGCTTCTTCTTGATTAATCACCAATGGTGGCAATAAACGAATTACTTTTTCTGCTGTTACATTAATTAACAGCTTGTTCGCTAAAGCCAACTTCACCAACTCGGCACAAGGCCTATCTAACTCTACACCAATCATCAAACCAGCATGTCGAATATTCACAATCGCCGGATTGCCTTTAAATGCCTCAGCAAACTGCGCATGAATGAAATCACCCATCGCTATCGCATTAGCCTGCAAGCAATGCTGTTCAACAATCTCCAATGTTGCCAAACCTGCGCGCATAGCAAATGGGTTGCCACCAAAAGTAGACCCATGCTTACCTGGAACAAACACGCCTGCTGCTTTACCTCTAGCCAGAATCGCACCAATCGGCATTCCCGATCCTAATCCTTTAGCTAAAGACATCACATCTGGCATAACGCCCGTATGCTGAAAGGCGAACCATCTTCCCGTTCGACCAACCCCACTTTGCACCTCATCTACCATGAGCAACCAATCATTCTCATCACAGATTTTGCGTAGACTTTCTAAATAGGCTTTCATATCAGCAGGAATATGAATGCCACCTTCACCTTGTACAGGTTCGACCAAAATAGCAACGACATTATTTTTGCGTGCTGCTACTTGCTTTACTGCCTCAACATCATCAAAAGGCACTCGTACAAAACCACTTACTAAAGGTTCGAAGCCTGCTTGCACTTTGCGATTGCCTGTCGCCGATAGCGTTGCTAAAGTACGTCCATGAAATGATTGCTCCATGACAATGATTTCTGGGTTTGTGATGCCTTTGTTGTGCGCATACAGACGGGCTAATTTAATCTGCGCCTCGTTGGCTTCACAACCTGAATTGCAGAAGAACACATTATCCATACCAGAAATAGCTGCCAGCTTATCGGCCAACTGTGCTTGCTCTGCAATATGATAGATATTTGAAACATGCATTAATGTAGCCGCTTGTTCGCTCATCGCCTTAACAAAATCTGGGTGTGAATGACCAAGACCAGTCACAGCAATGCCAGAAAGCGCGTCAAGATACTGCTCGCCCTGGTCATCCCATAACCAAACACCCTTCCCTTTGGTAAAAGTGACAGGCAATCTGCCGTATGTGTTCATGATGTGTTGTGACATAAAATTCCAATAAGACTAAAATTAAAAGCCGAAAATTAACAACCAAAAATTTAAAACGCTTAGTTCAAACCAATCAGCAGCAGAGTGACTTTAATACGGCTTTATAAAACAAAAACGGCGGCTAAGGCCGCCGTTACAGCTTCACCTAAGCTACCCGTTCATTAAAGTAAATCGGACACCTTCAATCACTATAACTACCATCAACAACACAAACATTGCTTTTAAAAAAAGCTTTTTAGTGTCTTGCTGTTGGGCTGCTTTTGCACCTCGACGTGTGCGGTCTATGAACAGTCGTGATTGTTTCATGGTTTATCCTAAATAATTAGTTATTCCAGTTACTGAAAGAGTAAAGCAAAAGTTTATTTTATGCAAGATTTCAAGCAATAATGCCAAGTCTGGATTAGTTGGCAAAAAGTGAAAATAATGCGCTATTCGAATGCATCCAAACTGTGCTGTTACAATATGGCCTTGAATAAACGCTTTAGTTCGCCTCTTTATTTATTGCGCAATCACTTAAACATCTGAAAAAATCAACCCATGCCTGAAAATCAATTCGTACCATCTAGCCGTCACGGCAGTCTTTGGATGTTAGTAGCAGCACTATGCTTTGCTATCATGGGCGCACTGGTCAAAGTGGGTTCTACTAAATTCTCTAGCGCGGAATTAGTCTTTTACCGCTCATTATTTGGTTTAATGATGATTGTCAGTTCCATTCAAATCAACAATCTATCAATCAAAACACCCTATTTAAAAAAACAACTCGCAAGAGCAAGCGTAGGCTTTATTTCCTTACTGATGTTTTTTTACGCTATTGCTCATCTACCTTTAGCTACTGCCATCACACTCAACTACACCTCACCTTTATTTTTGGCCGCTTTCATGCCATTCATGTTGCATGAGCAAGCAAAAAAAACTCTATTTTTGGCCATTTTCATTAGCTTTATTGGCGTGGTTATTTTATTAAAACCGAGCATTGTAAAAGAAGATTTGTTGGCAGCACTCATCGGCCTTGCCTCTGGCTTTGGCGCCGGGTTAGCTTATTCATATGTCAAACAGTTAAGCAACCTGCATGAACCTGATTGGCGGACGGTGTTTTACTTCACCTTGTTTTCTACCATCGGCGCAAGTATATGGATGTGTATTGGAAACGTTGCTTTGCCCAACTGGCAAGACATCCCAACATTACTAGGTCTTGGTGCGTCTGCCACTATCGCACAGCTAGCACTCACCCGCGCTTATCGCACAGGAAAAACACTCACAGTTGCGAGCTTGAGTTACGCAACCGTGATTATCTCCAGTTTATTTGGCACTGTGTTCTGGGGTGAGCATTTATCCCCATCCGAATGGTTAGCGATTGTGCTGATTGTGATAGCTGGAATGATTAGCGTTCATGCTTCACTACGCAAATAACTTTTTAGTTGCCATCTTATCAAGCTCAACCAAGGCAAGGCTTATGTCATGAAGTTCAGTACCGTGGTTTTTATATCCTCACACGTACAAATGCCGAAATAAGCGCCAAATAATGCTAACTTAAATTATGGGTCAATCAACCCACTACGCATCGCAATCAAGGCAATTTCAGCGGAGTTATTTGCATTTAACTTTTGTTTGATATTGTATAAATGCGTCCCAACAGTGCGCGGACTTAGAAACAAGGTTTCTGCAATTTCATTGGTTGTTTTGCCTTTGGCTAAAGACATAAATACTTCAAATTCACGCTCACTGAGTACGTCTACTGGATTTTGATTACCCGACAACTGTTGAATAGCCATTTGCTGCGCCACGCTCGCTTCGATATATTTTTTACCTGACGAAACAGCACGAATAGCTTTAATCAACTCTTCCGCAGCACTTCGTTTTGTTACATAACCCATCGCACCAGCATTAAGGACTCGCTTGGGGTGCACGGAGTCTTCATGGGCTGATAGCACTAAAATCTTGGCTGAAGACTCTTTTGCTAAAATACGCTCAATTGCTTCCATACCCCCCATACCTGGCATGGTGATATCCATCACCACGACATTGGGCTTATGCTCCATGTATAACTTGATGGCCTCTTCGCCGTTTTCCGCTTCGGCAATGATTTTAATATCATCGCTGGTCTCCAATAACATTTTAAAACCCATGCGCACAACAGCATGGTCATCGACCAACATTACATTTATCTGGCTCATTTTAAGTCCCTGTTTTTACCACGTTCGGTATTTTTATATTAATTGCTGTGCCTTTGCCTAATTCAGAATCCACACTAAACGTGCCATACAATCCCTGAACACGCTCTCTGATACCGAGCAAACCAAAATGATTGGTTTGATCAACTGCCAGAATGTCCATGCCCTTACCATCATCTTTAATCGTCAATGTTAAATCATTGGTGTCCGTCATGATTAACTCGATATCCAACGTGGTTGCTTGCGCGTGCTTAATCGAATTATTAATCGACTCTTGCACCATGCGATAAATATTAATGTTTAATACCTCACCTAAATCGTCTAACTTGCCTACTAGGTGCAAGTTAACCTTTATTTGTGTATATTGCTCTTGCAAAGCATTTACCAAATCTTTAAGCGTTTCTTGCAATCCAAGGTTGTCCAAAGAGCCAGGTCTTAATTGTTTGATGATATTGTGCATGCCATCGTAAATATGATTGGCTGCGCCGACAATGACCTGCGCACTCGCCTCTACTTCTGGTGCTTTTTCTTTCGTTTTGCTAGCAATGGCTACTGCGAATGTTTTGATTGCCGTCACATATTGACCTAGCTCATCATGGAGCTCACGCGCTAGGCTGCGACGCTCTTCTTCAATGTGTTTTTGGATTAAATGGGTCACTTTTCTGTTTTCTTCCAACTCAGACTCTAGCGCTAACGATTCCGCCATACGATTTAAGCTATGTCCAATTTTTTCAAACTCTGGCAATTTAAAAACAGGAAGTCGCGTTGTTAAATCCCCCTTCTCCATTTGCTTGATGGCGGCTAGAATTGGCTGCAATGGTTGCAATAAATTGCCCAACATCCAATAAACAGCGACGTTCAGTCCAACAAAAAAGCCCAAGCCTATCCAAAATAGTTTACGCATTTTTCCCCAAGACTCACGAATTGCACCCCCTGGATCCGCTGTAACTTCCAATCGGCCTGCTCGGATAAATCTCGATACAGACTCCTCATTAGGATCGAGGAGCCGATAAAACCATTCAGGTGGAGCCTCGTTTGCTTGATAAATAGAGTCTGGCGATTCGTAAATTAATTCTCTTCGTGCATTGTATAAATAAATTTTGTTGCTTCTGACTTGACCTAATTGCTCTAAAAATCGTTTGAGTACATCATGGGTGTAACCCCAATCTAAATTTTGGTTGGAGCTGAGAATAACCGTGTCTAACAATTGGGTAGTAACATGCGTTGCCGCTTCTACACTCTCTTGAATGGATGATTTAGCTGCTTTGATTAAGATAGTGCCCGACGCAAGCATAAAAAGCAGCATCAGCAAGGTAATCAGTAGATTTAAACGTAGGCGTAAACTCATATTGCAGTGCTGCTTATCCAATTAAACATATTGAAATGACAAAATAACCAAGGTAAAGTTTAGCAACTTTCATCAATTTGAAATATAGTGGTATTCATGATTTTACAAACCGATTTTATCTTGAAAGCAGCACTATCCATACAGGCTGCCATTATTACACACAAGCCCGACATTGAGGTCTTAGATCAAGCCATTGGTGATGGCGATCATTTCATCAATGTTTTACGTGGTGCAGATGCCATTGTCAGCATGTCGGATGAGCTGACAGGGCTACCAGCTGATGAGGCACTTAATAAAATTGCCATTAAGTTACTCAGCACCATTGGAGGAGCCGCGGGACCTTTGTTTGCTAGTTTTTTCATGGGCATGGCTAAAAACATTAAACAAAATGGAGGCCATGACACCTTGGCGATTGCAGTGGCCTTTGCAGCAGGCGTGCAAGCGCTTATTAAGCGAGGTAAAGGCAAGGTTGGTGAAAAAACCATGCTCGATGTGCTGGTCCCTGTTGCACATACTTTCATCTTTAGTGCAATAGAAAATAAAACTGTAACAGCCATCTGTACCGATATCAAAACGGCGGCCGAAGACGGCTTAGCATCAACCCGAGATTTAATTGCAACGAAAGGGCGTGCTGCAGGTTTGGGCGAACGTTCAATTGGACATTTAGATGCTGGTGCCAAAAGTTGCCAAGTCATGATTCAGGCCGTATGTAATTTAGTGGTGCAACCGCTTTTTTAGTCATCCACACCAATGCATTTCACATCCACACCAACTCTCTTTTAAAAAATAGTTATGAAAAAATTTATCAATAACGTCGACCACATGCTCACAGAGAGTTTGTCAGGTTTTCAAAAAGCACATGCGGACTTGGTGTCATTACACTTCATGCCTAACTATCTGACGCGCAAACAAAAAGCCGTCAACAAGGTGGCAATCATTTCGGGCGGCGGCGCAGGTCATGAACCACTACATGCTGGCTTTATAGGTAAAGGAATGTTAGATGCGGCTTGCCCAGGTCAAGTATTCACCTCGCCCACACCAGACCAAATGATAGCGGCAGCGGAGGCCGTGCATGCAGATAAAGGTGTTTTATTGATTGTCAAAAACTATGCTGGCGATGTGATGAATTTTGAGATGGCGGCTGAAATGTTGCCTTTTGAAAATGCAACCGTATTAACTAGTGATGATTGCGCAGTTATTAATAGCACTTTTACTGATGGACGTCGCGGTGTTGCTGGAACTGTCATCGTAGAAAAATGTGTTGGTAGTATTGCTGAAACAGGTGCGGACTTAGCCAGCTGTAAAGCTTTAGGCGATAAAATCAATGCACAGACTGCAAGTATTGGTGTTGCTTTTACGAGTTGTACAGTACCAGCTGCAGGTAAGCCCACCTTTGAAATCAGTGCGTTTGATATTGAAATGGGGGTTGGCATTCATGGTGAGCCTGGTCGCAAGCGCGAAACAATGCGCGAGGCGGATGCAATTATCCAGGAAATGATTACGGCTATCTTAACTGACCTAGGCGATCGAACAAAAGATGCTGAAGTGCTTTTATTGGTCAACGGCTTAGGCGCTACACCATTGATGGAGCTTTACCTGATTTTCAATACCGCAGAAAAGTGCTTGCAAGAGCAAGGCATCACCGTCGCTCGATCACTTGTTGGCAACTATACCACTGCTATTGATATGGCTGGGGCATCCATTACGGTGTGTGTTTTAGATCAGGAAATCAAAACACATTGGGACAGCCCAGTGCATACGCCCGCTTTACGCTGGGGGGTCTAGGCTAAGATCTGATATTGAAGACTTCATGCCAAAGACGGACAACAGCCTTCGCTTGCTGTTCAACTTGCGCATACTCAACCTTGGCTTGCAAATCACCTTGCAAGCGTGACGCATGTTGCAACAGCCGATACGTCCGATAGGCCTCGCCAACTTCTTTGGCTAATTGGTCATCAATTACACCAAGCGTTGCTAATTGATGAAGCAAGCTAATATTGCCGATACCAATATTTTCTGTTAAGACTGGATATTTTGATGCATTCGCTAATAATAAATACTGCACAATAAATTCAACGTCAATGATACCGCCTTCACTGTGTTTCAAATCGAATAATGCATCATTCAGTTGTTGAGATTGGCGCATTTTTTCACGCATTTCTACAACCGAAGTGCTTAGAAAAGCCAGATTACGCATTTGCTGCATTGTTGATTTTCGAATACGAACAAAAGCTTTTCCAACTGCTTGGTCCCCAGCAACAAATCGCGCTCTGGTTAACGCTTGATGTTCCCACACCCAAGCACGCTTTTGTTGATATGTATCAAAGGCCTGCACTGAACTGACTAACAAGCCACTGTTGCCATCAGGCCTAAGTTGCAAATCAATATCATAGAGCATACCCGCTGCCGTTAAACTACTAAACCAGTTATTAATGCGCTGAGCAAATTTTGCATAAACATTCCCAGCATCTTGCGCGGCATCATCGTATAAGAAAATCACATCCAAATCTGATGAATAACCTAATTCTTTACTACCTAACTTTCCATAACCGATGACGGCAAATTTCGGTACTTCGATATGCTTGTATTTGAAGGATGACCATATTGTTTTAATCGAAACATCGATAATCAAATCCGCTAATGCACTTAAGTGGTCTGATAGGGTTTCTAATGCAAGTTTTCCGCCAATATCTTGTGCGGCGAATCGAAAGACACAGGCATGTTGAAAGCGTCGCATCGCATCCATCTGCTGTTCGGTGTCTCCGTCTAGAGTGCTCATCATTTGACTTAACTCAGCACGAAGCTGCGCAAAGTCTGGTGCTTCGTATAAGACTGACTCATTCAGTAACTCATCTAACACAATCGGATGCTGAATTAAATACTGCGCACACCATGCACTGGCTCCACATAAACGCACGACAAGCGCTAAAGCTTTAGGAAACTCTGCCAACAAAGCCAGATAACTGGCTCGACGACAAATCGCCTCAATTAAATCCGCACTACGCATAAACGCAATGTCGATATTTTCATCTCGACTCGTCACAGTGATTAGTAGCGGCAACAATTGATTAAACCGTTGCCTACTCTGCTCAGGCAACCGTTTATATTGATGTCCTTTATATAAAGATTGAATGCGTGCGTAAATATCAACTGCCTTCTTGTAGCCAAGCGTAATGAGTCCTGCCACACACTGCTCTTCGGACAAACCACCTCCCCAAATCAACTGCGCTGTTTGTAAAGTTTCATCTGCTTCATTCTGATGATTCACCTCTGCCATACTAAAGGTTGCATCAAACTGCAATTGCACGCTCGCACGATATTGATTGAGCACCTTCATCAAATCATCCCAGCAGTCAAAGTGCATGGCGCTAGCAATTCGCTGCTTACCTTCATCCGACTTGGGTAAGTCTTGTGTTTGAGCATCTTCTACATACATCAATCGATGTTCTAAATGGCGTAAGAATACATACGCCTCACACAAGTCGTCGGCCACCTCTACTGGTAATAATCGCTTTTCTTTCAGCAATGCTAATACAGATAAAGTTGAACGGATTTGCAAATCAGGCTCTTGACCACCTCTGATTAATTGAAACACTTGTGCGATAAACTCAATTTCACGAATACCTCCACGGCCTAGTTTGATATTGTCTTTACCACCGACTATTTTTGCGCTTTTGGCATTGATATCACGCTGTATCTGTACTTTTAAATCACGCATACTGGCAAACGCGTTGTAATCTAAATACTTTCGATAAACAAATGGTTTCAATAAACTGGCAACAGAATGTCCACCCGTCACCTCACGCCCTTTTATCCATGCGTAGCGTTCCCATTCCCTGCCATTAATTTGATAATAAGACTCTAGCGCATCTAAACTTGAGACTAATATGCCTTCATGGCCAAAAGGTCTCAAGCGCATATCTACTCGAAAAACAAAACCATCGGCTGTGGGCTCATCAATCACCGCAATCAATTTCTTAGCTAACCTTACAAAATAATCTTGGTTGCTCAACTCCTTTTCGCCTAGACATTTACCCTCTTGCCCATAGGCAAAAATTAAATCAATATCAGAAGAGACATTTAATTCCATGCCCCCCAGTTTACCCATACCAATCACAATTAACGATTGCGGCACACCTCTTTCATTCACTGGCAAACCATATTCAAGCGTTTGCCAACCATGCAAGTAATCAATCGCAGTGTTGATGGCAAAATCAGCAAACACGCTTATGCTTGTTACCACCTCGTTTAAATCAGCCAAGTCATTTAAATCACGGAAAATAATACGCGTCATCACCTGCTGCCTAAGTTGACGCAGTGCTTTTTTTAAACTTATTTCATCTTTGATGACCTGCTTTTCCCAAAATGATTGCATTTCGGATAATTGATATGAAATATGGCTATTTTCTAGCAAAACTTCAAGCAAGCCCTGATCGTTTGAAAGTAGCCTCTTGGCAAAAGGACTACATAAATAAACTCTCTGCAAACGTGACGATTGCAAGGTCGTTAATTTCATCTCATTAAACATATCTTGTGGTTTTGACATCCTGATTTTTAGGGTAGTATCCTATTACTTTATCGAAGTTAACTATAAAATATAAAAGCATTATATGAAAATATAAAAGCATTATTGGGAGAGTTTAGCATGTCTATCGAGTCTGTTTTGCACGAAAATCGCACCTTTGAACCTTCAGCAATATTTAAGCAAAATGCCAATATATCAGGCATGGAAGCTTATCACGCTCTTTGTGTGGAAGCAGAAAAAGACTACGAGGGATTTTGGGCAAAACTAGCACGAGAATTGCTAGTTTGGGATAAACCGTTCACTAAAATACTCAATGAAACAAATGCGCCTTTTTATACTTGGTTTGAAGATGGTGAGCTGAATGTTTCAGCCAACTGTTTAGATAAACATCTAGCAACGATCCCAAATAAAACAGCCATTATTTTCGAGGCGGATAATGGTGATTCAAAATCAATCACCTACAAGCAGCTTTATCATCAAGTCTGTCAATTTGCAAACGGTTTGAAAACACTCAATTTAACCATGGGTGATCGCGTAATTATTTATTTACCGATGGGTATAGAAGCGATTGTCGCCATGCAAGCATGCGCACGATTAGGCTTAATACATTCTGTTGTTTTTGGTGGCTTTTCAGCTAAAAGCTTAAATGAACGTATTATTGATGCAGGTGCCGCAGCGGTGATTACTGCCGACGGACAATACCGTGGTGGCAAAACACTACCGCTGAAACAAGCTGTCGACGAAGGCATGGCGATGGGCGGCTGCGGCAGTGTCAAAAAGATGGTGGTCTTAAAGAAGACAGGAATAGATGTTAGCTGGAACACCAATGATATTTGGTGGGATGATTTAATTAACGGACAAAGTGATGAGTGCCCACCTGTTATGGTGAACGCGGAACATCCGCTATTTATTTTGTATACCTCAGGCTCTACAGGTCAACCTAAAGGCGTGCAACATGCTTCAGCAGGTTATTTGCTACATGCCATGAATACGACTCGCTGGACATTTGACATTAAAGCAGATGATATCTTTTGGTGTACCGCTGATGTTGGCTGGATTACTGGGCACAGCTATGTTGCATATGGCCCATTAGCATTGGGCGCAACCCAAGTGGTGTTTGAAGGTGTTCCTACCTATCCGAATGCGGGTCGCTTCTGGGAAATGATTCAGAAACATCATGTGACGATTTTTTATACAGCACCAACAGCCATTCGTTCACTCATCAAAGCAGGTGAAACAGACCCTAACACGCACCCAAGCCAATATCATTTATCTAGCTTGAGATTACTCGGAACGGTTGGCGAGCCGATTAACCCTGAAGCTTGGATGTGGTACTACAAAGAAGTGGGTGGCGAGCGTTGTCCAATCGTTGATACATTCTGGCAAACAGAGACTGGTGGACATGTAATTACGCCACTCCCTGGTGTTACTGCATTAGTGCCAGGCTCATGCACATTACCTTTTCCTGGCATTCAAATTGATGTGGTTGATGAAACAGGAAACGATGTTCCTTGGGGTGAAGGTGGTTTACTAGTCATCAAAAAACCTTGGCCTTCTATGATCCGCACCATTTATGGTGATCCTAAACGATTTCAATCGGCTTATTTCCCTGCAGAACTTGGCGGTAAACTTTACCTCGCTGGCGATGGCGCCATTCGTGACAAGAGCACTGGTAATTTCACTATTATGGGGCGTATTGATGATGTACTCAATGTTTCGGGGCATCGCCTTGGCACCATGGAAATCGAATCTGCTCTAGTAGCGCATGACCTGGTCGCAGAAGCTGCAGTGGTTGGAAAACCAGATGATATCAAAGGTGAATCCATCGTTGCTTATGTTGTCCTCAAAGGCCAGCGCCCTAGCGGTGATTATGCAAAAACCATTGTTAATGAGTTGCGTAATTGGGTAGGCAAGGAAATTGGCCCTATCGCAAAACCCAGCGAAATACGGTTTGGCGATAATTTACCTAAAACACGTAGCGGTAAAATCATGCGCCGCTTATTGCGTAGCCTAGCGAAGGGTGAAGAAATTACTTCAGACACTTCAACTTTAGAGAACCCTGCTATCCTAGAACAGTTAAAAGAAGTGGTTAGCTAAAAGTTAGCGCAAAAGCTAAGTCACGTTGGATGGCAGTTTAGTACGCTGCCATCTATGACGTCCGCATAAATACTAATCAGCACTGGGTATAAAAGCCATAACAATAACGGCTTGCGCTATACTAATCCCATTACTGAATAGATGAAAATAAATGATGACTGAGCCCACTAACACCCAAAACCAAGAATACCTTTTTGATGCTGAAGGTTGTTATATTACCGAGCTTTCAAATACACCGAATGACCCAGAAGTTTCCATCGCAAAAGCGCGTGTAACGCCTGGCGTGACGACAACCTGGCACCAGTTAACTGGCGTGACTGAAAGATACTGTATTTTATCTGGCACTGGTATGGTTGAGGTCGGTGATGCCGCGCCAAGAGCAGTGACCACTGGTGATGTGGTGATAATCCCACCATTAACGCGTCAAAGAATTGGCAATCATGGCACAACAGATTTAATCTTTTTAGCTATTTGCAACCCTCGTTTTACACCTGAATGCTATGAATCTATCCTTTAGCGCTCTGTTCTCACATGAATATATAACTAGCAAAATCGCAAAAACTATTTCTGAAACGCAATTAAACAACCTTAGCAAATAATGAAAATACGATGAACACTAACAGTAATATCCCATTAAAAGTTCCTTTTATAGAAAAAGATGAAGCAAAATCCTTGGGCGCGCGCTGGAATCCTGATGGAAAACATTGGTATATCCCTATCGGCATAGATGCCGCGCCGTTTGAAAAATGGCTAGATGGTGCTCTACCAGCCATGCAACAACCAGCCATGACACAACAGCCAATATCTCAAACACAAAATAAACCTTTAGTAAAAGCAAATCATTTACCAACTGATGCAGATATGGATGACATTAATGCACTTTTGCGAGATGCTTATGAAGTTCCTAATGATTAAAAGATGCGCATGGGCAAACGCTTCTGCAATTGAAATGCAATATCATGATGAAGAATGGGGTGTGCCTGTTCATGATGACACAAAACTATTTGAAGCGCTGATTTTAGAAAGTGCACAGTCAGGCTTAAGCTGGGCAACGATTTTGAATAAACGTCAGGGCTACCGAAAAGCGTTTGATGATTTTGATATCCAAAAAATAGCCATGTATTCTGAAAATAAAATTCAAACATTACTACAAGATGCAAGCATCGTACGTAATAGGCTCAAAATCAATGCAACCATCAGCAACGCAAAGCGTGTGATTGAAATACAAACTGAATATGGTAGTTTTGATGCTTACCTTTGGTCTTTTGTTGATGGTAAGCCGATTAATAAGCAATGGCGACAACACTCCAACGTACCTAGTAGTACGCCGCTATCGAATATCATGAGCAAAGCGCTCAAGCAAAAAGGATTTAAATTGATTGGCTCGACCACTTGCTATGCCTTTATGCAAGCAGTCGGGATGGTCAACGACCATGTAACATCTTGCTTTAGGCACCAAGCATGCGCATCCACGTCAAGTTGCTGACAGATTAACAACCTTAACATCCCATCACCTTCAAATAGCTGATGCAAAAAGGCCAGCAGTGTGGTTGATAGGATAAAACTTGCAACATTGCGGTCACATGAACGCTATTTTTAGTACAAGCAGGACCAGTGTTTAGGAATAAAGGCCTATTGGCATCACAAAGACGAATGCCATTTGACAATCGTGACTAGCTTAATATTTTGCTTAACTTAAAAGATAGATAATATGGCAAGAAACGCAACACTTTCACCAACCATGTAAATTTCTTAGGAAAGTGAATTTCAAACGCTTCAGCAGTCATACCAGCTAGGATAGCCTCAGCTGCTGCTTCTACCGAAATCATCATTGGCATTACAAAGTCATTTTTGTCAGTCATTGGCGTGCGAACAAAGCCAGGACTAATGAGTTTGACATCAATATTTTTTGCTTGATTCTCAATATATAAACTCTCGGCCAAATTGATTATTGCCGCCTTGGTAGCCGAATAAGGCTGTGCATTAGGTAGACCAAAATAACCTGCGACTGAACCACATAAATTGATTTGTCCGTATCCTTGGCCCTCAAAAAATGAGGTCACGACATTCACAATATGAAATACACCAGCCAAATTCACTTGTAAGCTTTGTTGAATAAATGCAATATCCGTCCGCCCTTCTATAGTTGGGTCGTAAACAGCTGCTAGAAAGAGGACTCTATCTAAACGCTTAATTTTACTAAAAGCGACAACGGTTTCTGCATAACTAGCAACATCAAAAGGTAATATTTGATGATTAAACCCATACAACTGCTGACCCACATGTTCTAATACATCAGCACGACGGGCGGATAAAATGACATGTGCGCCTGCTTTGCTTAAGGCAAGTGCAGTAGCGGCACCAATGCCGCTACTGGCGCCAATAATCCACACGTGCTGCCCTCGTACCGATTGCATCATGTCTTTTACATCTGGCATGTTTAGTCCTGTTTTTGCATGAACAAGGTCAACTCAGCAACTGTGATGCCAAATTTTTTCAAGTAAGAGCGATTGATTAACACACCGTCATTCATTAAAAACATCCAATCATCAAACGTAATGCGATAAGTGGTATCACCCACTGGTAAGTCCATTTGATAGGCCCAGCGCATCGCGCTACCCTCTAGCTCGCCAGTTGCTTGGTCAAGAATATCGGCCGCTTTTCCTACATAGCGATTGTCAGCTGTTTTGGTAATAGTCCAAACGCGCTTCTGCGTTTCGCCGTCATAGTATTGGAACTGTTCTTCCAGAATGCCAACATCCCCTTCCCAAGAACCATTCATGGTGACATCAAACCGCCTAGTTACCACTCCACTACGATTTTGAATTAAGCCCCAAGCTTTAATGGAGCCTGTAAAGTATGTTTTTAAATTCAACGGTGGCGTGGTTTTTTTATAAGCCTCCACTGAGGGTGTTGCGCAACCATTAAGAAACGTCATAAGCCCCATAATTATTACTCCTTTTTTCAATCGTTTCATCGTTATCACCTTGTGAATTAATTAACATCCATAAACAAATTGCCGCTAACAGCTTCATTATGCACGGCAGTAACCCATACAACAGCAATAATGCCTGTAAAGCCGTCTCAGAATTAACTGAAGCAACAGCGAAGCCAGTACGATCAAGTATTAAAAAGGCACAGCCACTAGCCAGTGCTAAAGCTAATTTAGGTATAAATGCCATCACACCGTAGTATTGGGTTGCTCGCGTTTCAGCTTGGCTTGCATTAATACGGTCAGCGATTATCGAAGCTGGCAAGGCCAAATCAGCACCAAGTGCGAACCCTGACAGGACGCAAATCACGCCATATGAAACGGCATCGCCTGGCGATAACATTGCCACCCAACTAAAAACGCCTACTGAAAGTATCATAGATAACAACCATGCACGGTACTTATCAAGCTTTTTAGATAAAAAGAACCACAATGGCATCAATGCTGCACCCGCTACAAAATATAAAAACAGAAATAAGCCAATATATGCCTCGGCTTGTAAATAATCTCGCACGAAAAAAATAATCAATACAGCGGGTAGTGATGCCGCTATCTGTGCAAGTAAAAAAATAAAGAAAAATAGGCGCTGTTTGTCATAAAAGATTTGAAAAAATGGGGGCTTGATTGCCCGATTAATTCCACCTAAATGACTTAAGTCTACCCGCTTGAGAAACTGTGAAAAAAACATCCATGCGGCAAGCATCGCCAGCATGTAAACCCAAAATAACCATTCGAAAGCATGTTCCGTATCCGTGTATCCTAACAAGACACTCGGTAAAATAGAAGCAACCAATAAACCAAATAAAGTAAATGACTCACGCCAACCAGCAATCCGCGTACGCTCGTCCTGATCTGATGTCCAAAATCCACCAATCATATTGAGATTAATGACAACAACACTAAAACCTGTTGTTGCTAGCATCATACTGACTGCAAACCAAACGGCTGTTGAAATAGACCATTGTGGCCCGAAAAAGATAGCGCCTAATCCGGTTGTGAGTAACAAAGTGCCACTGATTAAAATGTCACTCCTTTGCGCTGAATAGCGGTCAGACCAATATCCAATTAATGGGTCTTGTATGGCATCCAATAATCGAACTATCAATAAAATCGTACCAATCAGACCTAAGCTTAATCCGAGTTGGTTTGTATAAAAATCAGGTGCATGGATGTACAAGGGCAAGCCTGCAAAAGCAACAGGGAATGCTAGTATGGCATACTGGAATAACAACCAACGGTCTAGACGTTGTTGCATTATTGATTGCCTATTAGCTGATTGCGCAAGGCTGGTTGGGTCGTCTTTTTGCCAAACCAAATATCAAAAAAAGCATCACAAAATTGATGGTCAGTGATGTGGCCAATGTAAGCACTGTTTTTATAAAAAGTACATTCGCTCAGGTCTTTATAAATACCCGTAATATTGTCACCTTTTCTTACATTGGGAAAGATATGCCGCATTTGAGAATGCCAATCTGCTAATAAAACCTCATCAACGCGCGCTTGACGGCGAATTTCTTCAGCAGATTGATCTGCAATTTTCTCACCTTTGATGTCGCGTAGATAATCAAGCTTTAAAGCAAAAGGAGGTTTAACTCGGCGTACACCGTTTGACGTATATACACTGGCATCATAAACATCAAACAAAAACACAGTTAAACGGCCTGATGCGGCCATTTTCGCATCAGGAATTTGCGCATTGATCACGGCGCTTGCTTGCACTTGTGCTGTCAGCATGCATAAACTGATCATGAAATATACATTACGCATGGCTTAATTCGATTTGCATGACGTCTGTTTTATTAACGCTAAAACCCGCAGCGCAGGCGGCTAGGTAGAATCGCCATAAACGCATAAAACCTTCATCAAAGCCTAGATCTACGATTTTTTGTTTTTGTTGATCAAAGCTGCTTAACCATGTTTCTAAGGTCCGCGCATAATCATGGCCAAACATAAAAGGCGTGTGTGCTTTTAAACCAACTTTTTGTGCCTCATACTTAAAGCGAGAAACACTAGGCAACATACCACCGGGAAAGATGAAACTACGGATAAAATCGCTACCGCGTCTATAACTCGGAAAGTCTTGCTCGTTAATCGTAATGGTTTGCACCATCGCTTTACCGTTTTTGGCCAATAATGATTTAAGTTTCTGAAAATAAATAGGCCAAAATTGCTCACCAACGGCTTCAAACATTTCAATCGATATAATGCGGTCGTACAAGCCAGTTTGATGACGATAGTCTTCTAATGCAATATGAACATCTTTACCGAGCCGCGCTTGCGCAAAAACATGTTGCTCCTCAGACAAAGTAATTCCTTTGATATCAAAATCACCCCGACTAACGGCGCGCTCAGCTAACCCTCCCCAGCCACAACCAACTTCTAATAAACGCCCTGAATGTGTTTCCATACAATCAAGCATACGGTCATACTTGTGGTGTTGTGCTTGGGTTAATGTGTCGTGCTCAGATTTAAATAACGCAGATGAATATGTCATACTTGGATCTAGCCATAGCTGGTAGAACGCATTGCCTAAATCATAATGAGCATGGATATTCTTCTTACTACCCTTAATCGTGTTTGATTTGAGCAAATACAACAAAGCTGCAATCATGCTAAATAGTTTATTGCCCGCTAACATGTTATTCATAGCAGTCTGATTTTTTAAGCCCAATTGAACCAGCTGATTAAGATCGGCACTATCCCATTTTCCAGCGCGATAATCATCTGCAAAACCAATATCGCCTTTCAGCATTAAGTTGCTAAATACACTCCAATCATAAACATGCAAATGTGCATGATGCTCTGGTTTATCTTTTCCAACGAACGTTCGAGTAATGTCATCAGGTGTGGTCAGCGTGAGCGTTCCCCAAGATAATTGATTCAAGCGTTTTAATAGTTGTTCGGCTGCGATTTTGTTCATCATTTCATTTTTCCAAATCAAAATTGTTCAAATTTAAATCATCATCGTTCAATTAACGATATCGTGAATTGACTATCGTGTTTTACTTATTTTTTCTGATTTTTGTTGTGGTCTAGGAATATAAGATATTCCTTTTAATACGAGTTTTAATGCATGCCAATGAATCATGACAATTGCCTTAACTGTAATTAACGGATAACGCCAAAAAACCTGCCGCAAACTCGATTTAGTTAAAGTTTGAAGCTTGCCGTTTAATGCAGTGACCAACTGTTTATCTCCATTTCCATTAAAAAAAAGAATCTGAACATTAAACACATCGTCATGAATATCAAACCGAAATTGATACTGGCCCTCCCGCTCTAGAAACGGTGACACATGAAATATTTTATCAGCCGTCAATACGTGGTCAGGGCCTATCGCATCATGGTTTTGATGGGTGCACAAGTAAGTATGACGCTCACCAAAAGTATTATGCACTTCGCATAGAATGGCGCGCACTTGTCCTGCTTTGTCCTGACACAACCAGAAACTGACTGGATTAAATACGTAGTTGAATACGCGTGGCATACAAACCAGAGTAATCTCACCATCCGCTTCTATAGCGTTTTGGGTCAGGATATCACGAGCCCAGACTGCTAACGAACTGCCATCACAGGGACCATGATCTTTATCAAAAAAACTCAATGGCGCAAAACGATTGTATGCTAACGACATAGCCTTCAATTGTGATAATGGTATTGCAAGATAATAAATACCATATTGAAATACGTGCTTTTTGGGAATCAACCGCTGATGCATGACTGTACCCGTTAATAGCCGAGCGTCTGCTATTCCCATGGAATACTGCCTCCTAGCGCTTTGACAACATTGACCGCACTTAATAAGCCATCTTCATGAAAGCCGTACCGCTGGTACGCACCGCAGAACCAGAAATTTCGCTTGCCTTGTATGCGCTGAATTTTAGATTGAGAAACAATTGCATGATAGTCAAAGATAGGGTGCGTAAAGTGATGTTCATCAATAATTAACGCCTCTTTAGGTCTTCGAGCCGGATTCAAGGTAATAATAATTGGAATCTTGGTATCAAGGCTTTGCAAGTTATTCATCCAATAACTCAATGACACTCCATTACTTTTATCTTCCTGTTGTTCCGACAAATACACCCAGCTTGCCCAACATTGTTGATGTTGTGGCATAAAACTTACGTCAGAATGAACAATGATTTGATTACTTTGGTATTTAAAATGACTCAAAATATCGGCTTCGTCTGCTGAGGGCTGCGCCATCATTTGCAATGCCTCATCGGCATGACATGCAAAAATCACATGATCAAAAGCTTGTGTGTCGCCATGCTGGTCCGTTACTTGAATCTCATCATCTTGATGTACCACTGATACTGCACCATTATTTAATCGAATTTGCGCTTCAAAGCTTTGTATTAACCGCGACTTGTACTCACGGCTACCACCAGTAACGGTATACCATTGTGGTCGATGATTAATGCTAAGCAAGCCATGATTTTTAAAAAAACGTAAAAACGTTTGAGCAGGAAACTGCATGATCGTCTCGACTGGGCAACTCCAAATAGCCGCACCCATCGCAAGGATATAGTAACGCTTGAACCAGGTGCCCATGTTCAATTTTTCTAAACAATCACCAAGACTAATCGATGGGTCTCGATCAATGTAAGCAAGCGCTTGTTTATTGAACTTAAACACGTCAAATAACATACGCCAATATTGCGGGCGAATCAGATTGCTACGCTGGGCAAATAAACCACCAGAGCTGTATTCTAACCAGCCTTGATTAATGCTAACACCAAAGGACATATCACTCTTCTGATAAGGCACTTTAAGGTGGTCAAAAAGACCGAACAAATGTGGATAGTTCCAATCATTAAATACAATAAAGCCAGTATCAACAGGCAAAACGCCGTGCTCAACAGGGACCTCAATTGTGCGGCTATGTCCGCCCACGTATGCATTCTTTTCGTAAACCACTAATTCGTGCTCATGCTGCAGTAAGTAGGCTGCACCTAAGCCAGATATACCTGTACCAATGATTGCTATTCTCATTTTGACACTATGACAAGGAATGAGTTACCAAGCAATGGCTTCAACATTATATTTTTGTAATAATACGTGTAATAAAGCGCAAGCCCTTACTTGAGCGCTCCAACACCAACGAGGCATTGTGCAAGTCAAACACCACCTTGACTAAACTTAAGCCTAAACCAGTACCCGATGTGGAACGACTGACATCAGCCCGATAAAAGCGTTGAAAAATCTTATCCAAATCTGGTGTTGGCACGCCACCACCCGTATCTTCTATCACAACGACAGACCATTCATCCTCGCTATGCATACGAATAGAAACGCGACCATGCTCAGGTGTATACTTAATTGCATTATCAATGATATTGGCATAGGCCTGAAACAACAAATCTTTATCACCAAAGCAAGTTAAATTAAGCAATCTTTGTTGAATGCTAATGTGCTTAATTTCTGCCAGTGGCTCATACAATGCAATAACATCTTCAATAAGCGTCCGAAAATCTAAAGCTTGAAAATGTTCTCGTTTTTTTTCGGTTTCAATACGAGAAATCCTTAGCAAGGCATTAAAAGTATTGAGTAAGCGGTCTGCTTCATCCAGCAAAGCCTGACCCTCAACAGTATCAGCACCTTTATTTGCGGCTTCAATGTGATTGCGTAAGCGGGTTAATGGCGTACGCAAATCATGTGCGATATTATCCGCCATTTGATGAAGACCTCCCATTAAGACTTCTATTCGGTCTAGCATTAAATTAAGGGTATTCGTCATTTTTCCGAAATCATCCCAATGCGAACTGATTGCTAAACGTTTGGATAAATCACCAGTATCCATAATCTTCTGCGCTGTGGTTGCAATTTTATTGGTGCCGCTTGCAACAAATACACTAATCATATAGCTGACTAAAACAACGATAATAATCAGGGTAATACTGATAATGGTTAGCCATTGCATCAACCGAAACTCTCGTTTCGTTTCAGTAATATCTATCCCTACTAAGAGTTTATGCTGGTCCTCAAAAGTATGAATTTTAGCCGCGTAAGTTCGACGCGAGATAGGGTGTTCAAATAGAATAACACCCTCTTTTAATCGCTCAACTTTGCCTGATAACAAAGCGGGAATTTCGCCATTCGGACCGAAAGGAACGAACAATCGCCCCATCACTTGATGCTGCACTATAGTGTCAACTAACGGTAGCTTATTCAGCGAGGATGATGGTGTGAGATGCCTAATCTCCGTATCAATCACTTCTTCTGCGCCATGGATAAAGTGTCCTCGTTCAAAGAAATATCCAAAATATCCTAGAATAGAGAGCGACAAGCCACATAACAGAGTAAAAAGCAATGCCATTTTAAAGCTCGAGCTTTTAGCATAACTCTGCTTGCCCGTTAAAAGCCTAGTCATTGGCTTCTACGATGTACCCTGCACCACGCACCGTTTGAATAATTGGCACATCAAAGCCTTTATCAATCTTGCCGCGTAATCGGCTGATATGAACATCAATCACATTGGTTTGTGGGTCGAAATGATAATCCCACACATTTTCAAGTAACATGGTGCGCGTCACCACCTGATTTTTGTGCTTTACCAAATATTCAAGCAAGCTAAACTCTCTGGTTTGTAACGCTATTAATTGACCGCCTCGCCTGACTTTACGCGCCAATAAATCCACTTCTAAATCGCCTACAAGCAATTTTTCAGGAAACTTCTGCTGATATTGGCGCCGGGCCAAAACTTCTATCCGTGCTAACAACTCACTGAATGCAAAAGGCTTGACCAGATAATCATCACCACCAGCACGTAAGCCGTCAACGCGGTCATTTACATCACCCAAAGCGCTTAAAATTAATGTCGGCACAACTTTTTCTAATGCGCGTAATGTTTTAATAATGGCTAAACCATCTAATTGTGGCAACATTCTATCTACAATCAGAACATCATAAGACTCTGTAGTGGCGAGCAATAAACCATCTTTACCGTTTTCTGCAATATCGACTTGATGCCGCGCCTCTTTCAAGCCTTTAGCAATAAAGCCAGATACTTCTTGGTCATCTTCAATCATTAATATTCGCATCATCAC
>Ga0129324_10000085_pt1 | contig 59614 bp, 57 predicted proteins | sample CPBDNA_7_FD_96879 | JGI IMG/M metagenome (GOLD analysis project Ga0129324, IMG submission 96879) | Freshwater to marine salinity gradient microbial communities from Chesapeake Bay, USA - CPBay_Spr_15_0.2_DNA | ecosystem: Environmental > Aquatic > Marine > Coastal | place: USA: Chesapeake Bay... | reverse complement strand
ATTACAGGCGGGTTTATATTAACTTCAAGTCGGGCCAGCTATGAAATGGTGCAAAAAGTAGCAATGGTTGGCTTTGATGTATTAGCTGCTATATCTGCGCCTACAGGTTTGGCAGTACGTATTGCTGAAGAGTATGGCATTACGGTATTAGGTTTTGTAAGAGGTCAGCAATGTGTGGTCTACAGTCACGCCAATAGAATGATGGAATAGGAATGGAAACAGAAAAATTAATAGCAATGGCAAATCAAATCGGTGACTTTTTTGAAGCTTATCCGAGTGATGCAGAAGCAATACAAGGGATTGCGAATCACCTACACAGTTTTTGGAATTCTGTGATGATTCATTCTATCGTGGCACATGTAGCTCAGCATCAAGGGGCAGGGTTGCATCCTAGAGTTGCGGATGCCATCAAACAGCACCTAGCTTAAGTTTGTTGATGGATTTTTTTCCAACAAGCATGCTGATTGTACCACTGATCTTTTTTGCCGCTTTGCTTTATGCTTCAGTTGGACATGGAGGAGCATCTGGTTATTTGGCTGTGATGGCCTTGCTAAGTGTAGCACCTGAAAGTATGCGTCCTGCAGCACTGATGATGAATGTGCTGGTCAGCAGTATCGCTTTGTATAAGTTCTATCGTGTCAAAGCATTCTCTTGGCAACTTTTATTGCCTATTATCGCAGGCTCAATTCCTTTTGCCTTTATCGGTGGATTAGTTTTGCTCCCTACGTATATTTACAAACACGTTGTTGGTTTGGTTTTGATTATTGCTGCTTGGCAAATCTTTACACGCGCAAAGCTTGTGCCAAAGATGAGGCAAGAAGGCCCAAAAAAACAATCGTTAATGATTATGGGTGCGGTTTTAGGTTTGTTGTCTGGGTTGACTGGCGTTGGTGGTGGAATTTTTCTGAGTCCAATCTTGATACTGATGAACTGGGCCGAAACCAAAACGATTTCTGGAATTGCTGCTGCCTTTATTTTGGTTAATTCTATATCGGGTTTGGCTGGTGTGCTAACAAAAGATTACGTCTTACCAACAGGCCTGCTTTATTGGGCGCTGTCTGCTGTTGCTGGTGGATTAATTGGTGCAGAATTTGGTAGTCGTCGTTTAGCCAACCCGACAATAAGGCAATTGCTTGCGCTCGTGTTAGTTGTGGCTGGTATTAAAATGGTCGCAACGGCTTAGTGCGATTGATGAAATAATCTAAAGCGTTCTTTACGCTCACTGATGCGCTTTCCACGCCAGATTTCACGCCAATCACTACCAAGTACGATTGCCCTCTGGTTTTTCTCATCTTGGACTAGGTATAAATCACAGTTTTTACTGGCTTCAGTAAAGTGAGGATACGGTTTGATATTGGTGTAATAGTGCAGTAATTCTAGTTGAGCGCCACCAACACCATCAGTTGCAAGGCAAGAGTAGTCACTCGGTAACACACTTTTAAGGCTGTTAAATACATCACCGTAACTGCGCGCTGAGTTAATCATGGGTAGCCACAATGTCATCAATAGTGTCCATACGCAAGTAATCCCTATTGCCCAATTGGTTGCAGCTGCACGATTAGAGCGTTGTGAACGTAAGAACGCAAATAACCAAATAAGCGTTATGGCAGAAGCAAGTACAAAAGCGAGTATATTGAAGTTGAGTTTCGTTAATCCAGATAAAAAGATTAAACGTTCTTTCAGTTTGGCTGGGTTACCAGACATCATCGCACCCCAACCTAACCAGATTAAGAATGCCATAAAACCAAAAAGAATTAAGCCAAACCAGTTCAGGGCGCTAGCAGCACCACGTTTTAAAGTTTCTATGCTAACGCCTGCTAATGCTGTTAATGGAATCAGCAGCGGCATTGCGTAGATGTCTTTGTTTTGGCCAAGTAAGCTAATGCAGACGAAGGCGGCGACAAAGAAAGTGATGCACAACTGATATCTTGCTTGATGTAACAGATTGGATTTGTGACGCCACAAGCCCCACAGCGCAAGTGGTAAGGACGGCCACGCATACCAAAGGAGTAGATTTAAAAAATAAAAATGGAATTGTTGAAAATTCGACGTTGCATTAGTCCACCATGTATTAAATGCAGATGGCGCTTGTTTATAGCAGAGTAATATCCAGCTCAAAATGATAAAGCCAGCAATTAACACAGCAATCCCCGCTACCTTAGCAAAACTAACGCTACGCCAATTGCTAAAGCATATTGGTAACGCAAGGCCACATAGCAGGACGATGCTTGTGGGTAATAGGCCAGTTGATAAAAAGCCAACAGACATACCTAAACCTAACAGAACGCTCGCTCTATAGGGCCGTCTCTTGGCTAATGCTAGCGCATAAAAACAAGTTGCAACACCAGTTAAAGCAGAAACCTCAGGCGAAATAGTGTGAGCACTGATGACTAATCCAATTGAGCCAATAAAAATAAAACTGGTTTGCCGTCCTAAGCCTTTCCCCCAAAGTTCACGGCCTGTCATGCCCATGATGACGAGGGTCAATAGCATCCAGATACCAGATGCAATACGAGCCCCGTCATGTAGTGGTAATAATCCACTTAATGCTTTTGCTGATAAAGCGGCACTTAAGTAATAAAGTGGTGGATTCTCTAGTTGATTGTTACTCGCAGCTGTTGGCGCAACAAAATTACTATGGTCTAAAATGTCTTTGATGGTGCTAATCGCAGTAGATTCTAATGGCTTCCAAGGGTCATGACCAGTCAGGCCTATTAATAACCAAACGGCACACAAGGCAATCAGTAGGCGTATTTTAGCTCGCACACCCACCTTGGCGCGCGGGGTTGATATATTACCTTGCCAGTCATGTTCAAGATTGAAGCGCATATATTGTCTATTAAGTAACCTGGATGATTTGGTATTAATGATGTTGTTAAATAAATGGCTAGAAATTTGTTACATCTAGCCTATTTTAACACTGTGTCATGCCATGTGTTCTATCAATAAAAAAAGGCAGCCAAGCTGCCTTTTGACTAAACATAAAGTTTAGTTTACATGCCATATTTTTTACGGAATTTATCAACACGACCAGCAGTATCTAAAATCACTTGCTTACCTGTGTAGAAAGGGTGAGATTTTGATGAAACCTCAATCTTAACTAATGGATATTCATTACCGTCTTCCCATTTGATGGTGTCTTTAGCAGCAATGGTAGAGCGAGTTATAAAGCTGAAATCTGCACCAATATCTTGGAACACGACTTCTCTATATTCAGGGTGGATACCATCTTTCATAATATAACCTTATCTTTGTTTGTTAGTCACAATTAAACGACTAAATAAAATTCTTTTTCTAGAGCACAGCATTGTATTGGTTTTTAAATGGCTAAGCAAGCAAAAATAGTTTGTTTTTTGCAGTGATGCGTGCTTAACCGCCGCGACGCATGCTATCAAAGAAGTCTGCATTGTTTTTCGTTTGCTTAATTTTATCAAGTAAGAACTCCATCGCTTCTAAATCATCCATTGGGTACAATAGTTTACGAAGCACCCATATTTTTTGTAAAACATCTTTTTCAATTAATAGCTCTTCGCGACGAGTGCTTGATTTGTTTACGTTAATTGCAGGGTAAATTCGTTTTTCTGCCATACGGCGATCTAAGTGAATCTCCATATTGCCTGTGCCTTTAAACTCTTCGTAAATCACATCGTCCATACGCGACCCAGTATCAACTAGCGCTGTTGCGATAATAGTGAGCGAGCCGCCTTCCTCTATATTTCGAGCAGCTCCAAAGAAGCGTTTGGGTTTGTGTAATGCATTTGCATCAACGCCGCCAGTAAGCACTTTTCCTGATGATGGAATAACTGTGTTGTAAGCGCGTGCTAAACGGGTAATTGAGTCTAATAAAATTACAACATCTTTTTTATGTTCAACTAATCGCTTCGCTTTTTCTAGGACCATTTCTGCCACTTGCAGATGACGTGCTGCGGGCTCATCAAAGGTTGATGCAACAACTTCACCTTTAACAGAGCGCGTCATTTCTGTCACCTCTTCGGGACGTTCGTCAATTAATAATACGATGAGTGTCACATCAGGGTGGTTAGCTGTAATCGCATGTGCGATATTTTGCATCATCACAGTTTTGCCACTCTTTGGGCTAGCAACAAGTAGCGCCCGTTGACCTTTACCAATTGGCGCAATCATATCAATAACACGGCTGGTAATATTTTCTTCGGCTTTAATGTCACGCTCAAGCGTTAAAGGCTCAGTTGGGAATAAGGGTGTTAAGTTTTCAAATAATATTTTATGTTTGGTGTTCTCTGGCGCTTCACCATTCACTGTGTCTACTTTGACCAGTGCAGTGTAGCGCTCACCATCTTTAGGTGTACGAATCTCGCCTTGAATACTGTCGCCAGTGTGCAGATTGAAGCGACGAATTTGCGAAGGCGAAACATAAATATCACCTGGGCCCGCGAGGTAAGACGTGTCAGGAGAACGTAAAAAACCAAACCCATCCTGTAGCACTTCAAGCGTTCCATCACCAAAGATGTTGTCACCTTTTTTTGCCTTATTTTTTAGAATAGCAAAAATCACATCTTGTTTGCGCATGCGACTGGCGTTATCAACGCCGTCTGCAATAGCCATATCGACTAGCTCGGTAACAGGTAAATGTTTAAGGTCGGAAAGGTGCATGGGGGAGCTCGCTGGAAGGGGTTTTAATCAAACTGAAATTGAGAAAACCTAGCATCTCAGTTGAAGCTAGGCGATTTTGCTTAAATATTACTATCAATAAATGCTGTTAATTGAGACTTGGATAAAGCGCCAACTTTGGTTGCCTCTACATTGCCATTCTTAAACAACATTAAAGTAGGGATGCCACGAATGCCATATTTTGGAGGCGTTTGAGAGTTGTCATCAATATTTAATTTTGCGATTGTCAAACGGCCTCCATATTCTTTAGCCACTTCTTCTAAGATGGGCGCAATCATTTTGCATGGACCGCACCATTCAGCCCAATAATCGACTAAAACGGGTAATTGTGATTGCAGTACTTGTTCTTCAAAACTAGTATCGCTAAGATGAATGATTTTTTCGCTCATGAGGACCTCAACGGATGAATATGGTTAAACCCAGACATACACAAAGTATTTAGATGCTGGATTTCTAGACAATAATATAAAGAACTTGAAAGATTGTATTTGTTCGTCACTGCTATATTATAACTTGTTGAGAAGTATAACAATACCCCAGTAGTAATATCAAGCCCTATTACCATTGATTTTGGTTTTAATTGTTTAAATGCAGTATCGATAAGGGATGTACGCTCATTATTCAGCAGGAGAATTGAATATCTACTTAGTTAAGTGCCTACGCTTCAGTGTTATTTCTTTAGTATTAACGTTATCTGCTTTTGCAGCAGATCACATAGCAGAAACGGATTTTTTATTGGAAGATTTGTCTGGCACGCCACACCAGCTTAGTAAATATAGGGGTAAATGGGTGATTGTTAACTATTGGGCAACATGGTGTTCGCCATGTTTGGAAGAGGTGCCTGAGTTAGTCGCACTTTATGACGACCGTAAAGGCCAAGATGTGGTGGTGCTTGGTGTTGTGTTTGATTATCCGTCAGTTGAAGCGGTAAAGCGCTATGTCGATGATATGTTGATGTCTTACCCTATTGTGTTAGGTAATGCATCTGTGATTCAACAGATTGGGTCTGCTGATGTGTTGCCAACCACTTATCTATATAGTCCTCAGGGTAAGCTGCTTAAGATTAAGCGCGGTATTGTCTCTAGACGCTACCTAGAGACAATGATGCGCTAATGTTATTAGAGGTTGCTCTCGGGTGTTGCAATTGATTCGCCTTCACTATTGAGGATATTTAATTGATTTTCTTCTGCAAACTGCATTAGTTCTTCAAAACCATCTGGATTGGTTGCTTTTAACTGCAGATCAACGGCTAAGCAGCGAATGCCATCGATCATTTCAGGTTTAAGATAGGGTGAATAACGTAGTTTGCGATCTTCACCAAAAGTAGCGTAGCTACTGCAGATGCGATCAACCCAATCGCTGGGACGGAAGGGTTTGCCAGCTCGTGTTAAGCTTTGAATAATGATTTCTTCTTGGTTGATTGCCATGATTAATTATTGACCTCTTTTTGATTGTTTTAGTTTTGATATTCAAACACTTTGATTACTTTTTCAACGCCATCTGTTAATCGTGCTATTTCAGTAGCTAAATTGGCTTCTTGTTGGGTGACAATACCCATCAAATAAACAGTTTTTGCTTCAGTCACTATCTTAACGTTGTTGCCAGCAAAATTTTTCTCAGTTAGAAATTTTGCTTTAATTTTTGAGGTGATATAGGTGTCTTTAGCGCGGTTGCCTAAACTGCTTTTGACACCAATCGTCACTTCATTGGTGATATTCTTGACATTGTCAATACTTCTAACTATTTTCTCCGCTTCTGTTTTCGCCTCTGCAGTAGGCGCTTCACCAGTCAGTAAGACATTTAAATTGTAACTAGTGACATTGATGTGCGCCTGTTCACCTAACGATTTGCGTATTTGTTGGGATGCCTTAATTTCAATATTTTCATCTTCAATATAAATCCCAGAGGTCCTTCTATCAGTTGCCATTACCGTACCAGCCGCAGCGCCACCAACAACAGCAGTAAAGCAGCCAGAGAGGAGTGAACTTAAAATGATAATAAAAAAAGTGTTGAATCCAATTTTTGAAAAAGCTGACATGTTGATATTCCTGTTAAAAGATAGATAAACGCTGAACTATACTAATAATACGCCGATTATGCGTCAAATGCATTACGTAACCACTCAAAATCATTGGAATCGATTTTGTCCATTAAAAAAGCATCAAAGCGACATGGACTGCTTGGTTTGCCTTGTAAAAAGTGTTGGGCAGTGGCGATTAGTTTTAATTGCTTTTGGCGCGTGATGCTGGTCGCAGGGCCGCCAAATTGATCGTTGGTTCGCAGTCTTACCTCAACAAATACCAAGGTTTCACCATCACGCATAATTAAATCAATTTCTCCAAATCGGCAATGGTAATTTTGCTCTATTAGGATAAGTCCTTGTTTCGTTAAAAAAGTTGCGGCAATTTTTTCCGCTTTTAAACCTGCATTGTTTTGATTGATTTTCATGGCTAGAAGATGGGATCTCGTTTTTTAATTATTTATTTTTAATAGCTGTTATATGCGCTTCGCGTTAGAATTTGTATGATGACACAACCAACATTATATGTGGTCGCCACACCAATTGGTAATTTGGGCGATATTACTTTGCGTGCTTTAGAAGTCTTAAAGCAAGTCGATGCGATCGCTGCAGAGGATACGCGGCATACCTCTGGATTACTAAATCATTTTGGATTATCCAAAAAGCTCATTGCCGTGCATGAGCATAATGAGCATCAATCCGCTCAAGTCTTATTAGAACGTATTCAAGCGGGGGATAGTATTGCCTTGGTAACCGACGCGGGGACGCCTGGCATTAGCGATCCAGGTGCGATTGTGGTCGATATGCTACGTAGTGCGGGGATTAACGTCGTACCTATACCTGGTGCCAGTGCTGTGATTGCAGCATTGTCGGCATCGGGTATTAAGGGGAATGGGTTTAGCTTTATTGGATTTTTGCCCGCTAGTGGCTCGCAGCGCCGCAAGGCTTTAAGTGCTTTGCAATTCTTACAACATACGCTGGTTTTTTACGAAGCGCCACACCGGATTGTGGAAAGTATCGTTGATATAGCCAATGTGTTAGGGGGTGAGCGGCGCATCACCATTGCACGCGAATTAACTAAAACGTTTGAAACTTTTCATCGTTGTTTATTAAGTGAAGCTAGTGCATGGTTAACCCATGATGTGAATCAACAGCGCGGTGAGTTTGTGTTGTTGGTTGAGGCTGCGCCTATTAAAGAAATGGTTGGTATTGGTGAAGAGGCTGAGCGGCATTTAAAAACCTTATTGGCTGAATTGCCACTCAAACAGGCGGTAAAGCTTGCTGTAGAGATTACAGGGGCTAAGAAAAATGATTTATATGAGCGAGCATTGGCGTTGAAAAATACAGATAGTTTGAATGGGTCGCTTAATAAAATTGAATGAAAAGGTGGGTGGATAAGAGCATGACGAAGAAGATAACGATAACGCGTCCAGATGACTGGCATTTACATTTAAGAGATGGTCATGCGCTTGAGGCAGTTTTAGCGGACACCGCCAAGCAGTTCGGTCGAGCCATTGTCATGCCAAATCTGCGCCCACCAGTGACAACCACAGCATTAGCGGTTGATTACCGAGAACGTATTCTGCGAGCGTTGCCAGCCGATATGTGTTTTGAGCCGTTAATGACTTTGTATTTGACAGATAACACCAGTGCAGAAGAAATTCATCGAGCAAAAGCTAGTGGCTTGATCCATGGCGTCAAGCTTTATCCTGCTGGTGCCACCACCAATTCAGACTCTGGTGTTACCAGCCTTGAGCGGTGTGCGGATGCGCTGGCGGCGATGCAGGAAGTCGGTATGCCGCTACTGACACATGCAGAAGTAACGGATGCTGATGTAGATGTTTTTGATCGCGAAAAAGTATTTATTGAGCGCCATATGCAATCATTAGTGGCAAAATATCCTAATCTAAAAGTAGTGTTTGAACATATCACGACCAAAGATGCGGCAGAATTTGTTGCTGCTGCTGGAGCTAATGTGGCCGCTACTATCACTGCGCACCATTTACTGATGAACCGAAATGATATGTTTAGAGGCGGTATTCGTCCCCATCACTATTGTCTTCCGATTCTAAAACGAGAAGAGCATCGGCTCGCTTTAGTTGGGGCAGCAATCTCTGGTAGCCCTAAATTCTTTTTGGGCACTGATAGTGCACCACATGCCAAAAATGCTAAAGAAGCGAGTTGTGGTTGTGCTGGTATGTATACCGCGCATGCTGCAATTGAATTATATGCTGAAGCGTTTGAAGCGGCTAATGCTTTAGATAAGTTAGAAGGATTTGCAAGTTTTTATGGCGCAGATTTTTATGGCTTGCCAAGAAATGCTGCACAAACAACCTTGGTGAAAGAAGCATGGCAAGTTCCAGAGAGCTATCCATACGACGGTGATGTACTAGTACCTCTACGCGCAGGGCAAGCAATTGCTTGGAAAATAGCTTCAGCATGACTGGTCTGTTTGCTTGATTGGTCTTGCTGGCGTTTGCTGCACTAAATGATGTTTTAGGGAAGCGCAATCGACTAATACTGAAAGCAGAAAATGGAGTGCTTACTGGAATAATAAGACGGACACCATTTTGGACGAGGCAAACAAGCGTGCTATTGCTAGAAGTATTGAGTGAGCGCTGGATGTTGAGCATAAGATGCTTTAAATAAAAGGTAGAAAAATTGGAGTTTTCAGCAAACTGCTAAGATTCAGCAAACTGCTAAGAATAGACATGAATTAAAAATCCAGCTAGAGGGTGGCGTTGTTGTGAAGTTGAATCAAAGAAGTTGAATCAAAGTAGTATTTTTAGCAAGAACAAGAGGTCAATGGCATTTTTTAATTCACCTTGATATCATCTGGCGACTTGATTATGAATATCTAAATTTTTTACGCTCGATTAGGCTCTCTTACTCAAGCCATTGGACTATGCAGAAAGTGAAGTTAGCCGATAAGCCGGGTTTTGTCATGTATTGCTACAAGGACAGTCATTCATCTAGGCGTGCAATTACTCACACGCTCGAGCAACCTACCCACTGGCAGCGCGAGCAACGCCTATTACCAGTCTATTTGGTCTTGCTGCGAATGGAGGTTGCCGCGTTTCACCGTAACTAAATACGCTCGTCTCTGTGGCCCTATTCCTCGCCTCACGGCGTACGGCCGTTAGCCGTCATCCTGCTCTGTGCAGCCCGGACTTTCCTCCCTCATTATTTAAAGTGACGGCGACTGCCTAGCTAACTTCACCGCATCATTTTAACACTTCACTGCTAGCTTTGTTTTGATATTTAGGTTGATAGGGGTGTCAGCTAACACTATTTTAATGAGCACGCTGATATTTTATTGTGGATTTTTTGTTTGAAAGTTGATTGTTTTAAAGTGAATTTTTTCATCGCAAGAAATTCAACCACCTATCAGTTACTACTAATATTTAACATTCAGTTAATCTTATAACTATCTGATTATTATGATTTTTGTTTTTATGCAAAAAATACGCTAAGTCATTGACTTGAAAGAAAAAAAGCTTGCATAAAGCTATTTTTTTAACTATAGTGAATAAAGGTGGGGAGAAGTGGTATTTTGTGGGGAATGGTTAAGTTACTAAGGGTTTAACCATTCTCCATACCTCATCAGTATTTTTACCTGCAAGATTGATAAAAAGGCTGAGGTTTAAAAAGTGTTTAAGGGTGCTGCAAATCTAAATATGGATGCAAAGGGGCGTTTGGCTGTTCCAGCTAAACATCGTGAGGCATTGTTTGCACAGTCTGGTGGTGAGCTGGTTTTGACTGCGCATTCGCATCCTTGTTTATTGTTATATCCAGCATCAGCTTGGGAGCCTATTCAATCAAAAATCATGAGCCTATCCAGCTTTGATAAAAAATCTGCTGCATTGCAACGTCGATTGGTCGGTTATGCGGAAGATATTAATTTAGATGGCGCTGGTCGTATGTTGATCTCTCCCGTGTTGCGTGAGTTGGCAGGCTTGGAGAAAGAAGTCATGTTAGTGGGTCAGGGTTCGCATTTTGAATTGTGGAGTAAGCAGGCCTGGTTAAAACAAAATCAGGAAGCGATCAATGAAGACGGAGAGTTTGATATGCCGTCGGAATTAGAGGGCTTTTCATTATGATACGGGGCGCCATTGAAGCGCCCTCTTCAGTATTGGTGCCGCCAAATTCTGAACAGACGCATGTCACTGTACTGTTGGATGAGGCAGTAGCCGCATTGGATGTCAGACCTGATGGTACTTATATTGATTGTACATTTGGTCGTGGAGGACATAGTAAAAAGATTCTCAGTCAGCTTGGTCCTAATGGCCGTTTGTTCGCAATTGATCGTGATTTGGCGGCAATTGCGACCGGCGAGGCGATTGAGGATGTTCGCTTTCAGATAGCGCATCTACACTTTTCAGAAATTAATCAATTGGCAGCGAAATACCAGCTATCTCGCGTAGATGGCATTTTGATGGATTTGGGTATTTCATCACCACAAGTTGATGAGGGTGATCGGGGTTTTAGTTTTCGGTTTGATGGCCCATTAGATATGCGGATGGACCAAACGCGCGGGGAAACAGTAGCAGAATTATTGGCAACGATTTCAGAAAAAAAACTCGGAGAGGTAATTAAAAATTATGGTGAAGAACGGTTTGCTAAGCAGGTTGCAAGGGCGATTATTAAGGAGCGCAATGACGGGGGCGCCATCTCCACTACAGGGCAACTTGCCAAGATCGTGGCAGACGCAATCCCAAAGATCGAGCCGGGGAAGAATCCTGCAACGCGCACCTTTCAGGCTTTACGGATTTACGCAAATCAGGAGCTTGAGGAGTTATCGATAATTCTGCCTAAGTGTTTGGATTTGTTGGCCGAAGGTGGGCGTTTGGTGGTGATTAGTTTTCACTCTTTAGAAGATAGAGTGGTTAAGCGTTTTATTAAAAGTGAGGCGGATAGAGATCATTTACCTTCAAATTTTCCAGTGAAGGCAAAAGATTTACCGCAGCCACGTTTAGAGTCTGTTGGAAAGGCGATTAAGCCAAGTGAGCAAGAAGTTAAGAGTAATCCGCGGGCACGTAGTGCGGTGATGCGTGTGGCGGTGAGGATGGCGACCCCATGATGCGATTACATTTAATTCTATTTATTTCATTAATTATGGTTGCGCTTGGTGTGGTGACTTCGCAGCATGAGGCAAGAAAGTTATATGCCAAGCATGAGCGATTGGTTGCTTTAGCAGAGCAATATAAAACAGAGTATGAGCAATTGCAGATTGAGCAAAGCACATGGGCGATGCACTCACGCGTTGAGGAAATGGCCACGCGAGAATTGGGTATGCAAGTGCCTAGTCAGAAAGATGTCCAAGTGATCGTCTTGGATAAGGTGAATCAATAGCATGAAATTTAAGCCACAACAAAAAGTAGCGAGTCTGCCAGCATGGCGCAGAAGGCTGTTGCTTCTGTGTGTGTTGCTGGGGTTTGTGGCATTGGTTGTACAAAGTCTCTATCTACAAAGTGCAAATAGAGATTTTTTACAGAAAAAAGGTGGCGATCGTTATATTAGAACATTGGAATTGCAAGCCGATCGTGGAAAAATCAAAGATAGAAATGGTGAGATTCTCGCTGGCAGCAGTCCTGTTGCATCTGTTTGGATGAATCCATCCGTCGTAAAAGTTAATGAGAAAAACAAACAGAGTTTATCAGCTTTATTGAAAATCAAAACAGCAGAGTTGGACAAAAAAATAGGAAATAAACAAAAAGAGTTTATTTATATTAAGAGACGTGTTTCACCTGATTTAGCTGAAAAAGTGAAGGCTCTCAAGATTAAAGGCGTGTATTTTGAGCGTGAATATAAACGCTTCTATCCAGCAGGAGATGTGGCTTCGCACATTGTTGGATTCACTGGTGCTGATGGAAATGGGCAAGAAGGCTTGGAGTTGGTGCGTAATGATGAATTGGCTGGTAAGGCGGGACAGCGACGAGTCATTAAAGATAGGTCTGGACAGATTGTTGAAGAGTTAGAAATTGTACGTGAGCCCAGTGATGGGCATGAGTTGGTGTTAAGTATTGACCGTAGAATCCAATACTTGGTATACAGAGAATTATCAAGAGCGGTCGAGCAATACAAAGCGAAGGCCGCTTCTGCACTTGTGCTAGACGCTAAAACTGGAGAAGTATTGGCGATGGTCAACTTGCCAACTTACAACCCAAATAACCCGACTAATATCCGAGGTAAAACCCGCAATCGTACTTTAACAGATGTTTTTGAGCCAGGTTCGACGATGAAGCCAGTGACGGCTGCAGCGGCATTAGCTTTTGGCGGTTATGAGTCAACAACTAAAATTGACACGGCACCTGGATATATGACTGTGGGTGGTGCGACCATCCATGATACGCACTCGAATGATGTATTAACGGTTTCTGAAGTAGTTAAGAAGTCCTCTAACGTTGGCTCAGCAAAAATAGCTTTAAGTTTAGATAAGCAGAAGTTGTGGAACGTATTTAATCAATTAGGTTTTGGACAAAAAACCAATATTGGGTTTCCTGGTGAAGTGCGTGGGAAAGTCAGAGATTATAAAACTTGGCGTCCAATTGAGCAGGCGACCATGTCGTATGGGCATGGAATCAGCGTTACCTTGTTGCAGTTAGCAAGAGCTTACACCGTTTTTGCCAATGATGGAGAGTTAAAGCCAGTTTCATTGGTGAAATTAGACAGTGTACCAAAAGGTAAGCCAGTGTTCTCTGCATCAGTTGCAAATAGCGTTAAGGAAATGCTAGAGATGGTTGTGCAAGAAGGCGGGACTGGAACAAATGCGCAAGTAGCGGGTTATCGTATCGGCGGAAAAACAGGCACGGCTCATAAATTGGGTGATCGTGGTTATGAAAAAGATAAATACGTTGGTTCTTTTGTAGGCTTGGCGCCAATTTCAAAGCCACGTTTGATTATGGCGGTAATGGTAGATGAGCCGACCACTGGCCAATATTATGGAGGCACAGTAGCAGCTCCTGTTTTTAGTCGCGTAATGTCTGAAGTATTGCGATTGCTGGCTGTACCACAGGATGCGCCAAACGCCAATATTGTTGTGCCTACGCTCGATGGTGATGGTCAGGAGGTGGTGTGATGGCGATTCCATTAGAGATGAAATTGAATGTACTCCCAAGTACGATTGTGACCGATAGTCGCCAAGTGGTGAATGGTAGTTTATTTATGGCTTATCCTGGTGAAAATGGCGATGGTAGGGACTATATTTTAGATGCAATTGATCGAGGCGCTAGTTCTGTTTGTTGGGAACCCGAAGGTTTTGTTTGGAATGACGAGTGGCAGGTCGACAATATAGCGATTGCCAATCTTAAACAGCAGGCAGGAGAGATTGCCAGTCAATTTTATGGAACTCCATCAGCAAAACTTAGGCTGATTGGCGTAACGGGAACCAATGGTAAGACGTCGATTACGCAGTGGTTAGGACAATGCTTTGATTATTTAGATCAGAAAGCGGCTGTGGTTGGCACGTTGGGAAATGGCTTAATGGGACAGTTGGCACCAACAATTAATACGACGCCCGATGCAGTGTTGTTGCAAAATTTGTTAGCAGACTATGTAGCGCGACAAGTGCGTGTTGTGGCGATGGAAGTGTCTTCGCATGGCTTAAGTCAAGGCCGTGTAAATGGAGCGCAAATTGATATAGCGGTATTAACCAATTTGTCACGAGATCATCTTGATTATCACGGCACTTATAAAAATTATGCGGATGCCAAAAAACGATTGTTCTTACACGCTGGTTTGAAACATGCGGTATTGAATGGCGATGATGTTTTTGGGCAAGCCCTGGAAAAAGAATTAACGCAAGCGGGTGAGGTTAATATACTCACCTATGGTATTGAACGTGGCGATATCAGAGCATCCAATATTAAGTACAGTAATGGGGCTGTACAATTTTTAGCATCAACACCTTATGGAGCATCTTTGGTCGATGTCAATCTGGTTGGGCGGTTTAATGTTTACAACCTGTTAGCTGTGCTGGCGACCTTGTTGCTATCTGATATTGCTTTTGACGATGCGGTGAGGGCTTTACATCAGGTGCAACCATTAGATGGGCGTATGCAACCGTTTGGCGGAGGTAACTTGCCGCTTGTGATTGTTGATTTTGCCCATACACCCGACTCACTTAGCAATGTGTTATCAGCCCTAAGGCAAGCAACCGCTCAGCAATTGATTTGTGTGTTTGGTTGCGGTGGTAACCGTGACCAAGGAAAGCGCGCACTCATGGGGCAGGCGGCAAGTCAATTGGCGGATCGCGTCATTGTTACAACAGATAATCCACGTAATGAGTGTGCAAGCGATATTATTTCAGCCATTTTAGAAGGTGTAAGCGGCGATAGCATCGCTGTAGAAGATAGAGCAAAAGCGATTGACATCGCTATCGCTAGTGCGCAAGCAGGCGATATTGTACTGGTGGCGGGTAAAGGGCATGAGACTTATCAAGAGATATCAGGTAAAAAACATCATTTTAGCGATGTAGAGCATGTTGAAGCTGCACTCAAACGAAAAGTGGCGGTAAACGGATGATGATGCTGTCAGAAATTGCCAAGGCTTTACATGCGCCAATCCTAGGTGAAGATGTCCGTGTGTCAAGCGTGGGGACCGATAGCCGTAGTATTGTAAACGGCCAACTATTTGTTGCAATTAAAGGTGAGCGTTTTGATGGAAACAGCTATGCCGCTGCGGCAATTCAGCAAGGGGCGGTTGCTGTGTTAATCTCCGATGCGAATATAGCTGCTCGTCCAGCTGTATTAGTTGAGGATACTAAGATTGCACTAGGAGTATTGGCACAGTACTGGCGCCAAAAATTTAGTTTACCAGTAGTGGCTGTGACTGGAAGTAATGGCAAAACGACGGTGAAAGAAATGATTGCGTCGATTCTAAAGGTTGCAAAAGGCGACGTGCTGGCGACGAAAGGCAATCTTAATAACGAAATTGGTATGCCACTCACATTGCTCAATCTGCGCGCAAATCACAGCGGCGCCGTCATTGAGATGGGCATGAATCATTTAGGTGAGATTCGTTACTTAACTAAGTTAGCATCCCCACAAATCGCTTTGGTTAACAATGCGGGTACAGCCCATATAGGCGAGGTCGGATCTCGCGAAGCGATTGCAGAGGCAAAAGGCGAGATTTTTGAAGGCCTGGTAGCTGATGGTATTGCAGTGATTAATGCTGATGATAGCTTCGCTACTTATTGGTGTTGCTTAAATCAAGGCAAAAAAATCCTGACATTCGGTTTAAATCATCCAGCAGATGTGACAGCCGAATATGTAGTTTTGGATAGGACAACTCAAATCGATTTAAAGACACCAGAAGGCCATGTTTCTTTCGAAATCAAGGTGTTGGGTGAGCATAATGTCAGAAACGTGTTGGCAGCCAGTACGGTTGCGATTGCACTAGGTTTATCGAATCAACAAATCGCTGAAGGACTCAGTCTGTTTGATGGGATGAAAGGGCGTTTGCAAACGCATACAGGCTATCAGCAAGCTGTTGTGATTGATGACACTTACAACGCTAACCCAGATTCCATGAAAGCGGCAATTGATGTGCTAGTAGCCTATCAAAACAAAGGCTTCAAGAATGGGATCTTCGTGATGGGTGACATGGCTGAATTGGGCGCTGATGAAGGCGCTATGCATCAAGAAATAGGCGCTTATGCCAGACAAAAAGGGGTTTCAGCAATGTTGAGCTTTGGTCCGTTGAGTCGGTTGGCGACAAGTGCATTTGGAGACAGAGGCGATCATTTTGATGTTTTGCAAGCGTTGGTCGATCACCTTAAAGCTCAAATGCAAGCTGAAACCTGCGTGCTAGTTAAAGGTTCGCGTTCAATGAAAATGGAGCGTGTTGTCGATGCCATTGTGAATCATCAAAATATAAGAGGAGTACATGAATGTTATTAGAATTGGCACGCTATTTTGCGACTGATATTAAAGGATTTAATGTATTTAATTACATAACCCTACGCGCAGTTTTGGCTACGTTAACTGCTTTGATGATCTCATTTGTTGTTGGACCAACCATGATTCGAAAGCTGACTCAATATAAAGTCGGCCAAGCTGTTAGAGATGATGGACCGCAATCACATTTAATTAAAGCAGGGACACCAACCATGGGAGGGGCTCTGATTCTTGTGGCGATTGCCTTGTCGACTTTGCTTTGGGCGGATTTACATAATCGTTTTGTTTGGGTGGTGTTAATCACCACTTTAGGCTTCGGTGCAATTGGTTGGGTAGATGATTACCGAAAAGTCGTGCATCGAAATCCCAAAGGATTATCGGCAAAAGCCAAAATATTTTGGCAGAGTTTGATCGGGTTGGGCGTGGGTATCTTTTTATATCAAACGGCTGCATCACCGATTGAAACCACCTTAATATTTCCTTTCTTCAAAAATGCAGTCCTACCACTCGGTTTTGTGGGGTTTTTAGTCTTGACATATATGGTGGTGGTTGGCAGCAGTAATGCGGTTAACTTAACCGACGGGCTAGATGGTTTAGCGATCTTGCCAACAGTCATGGTCGGCGGCGCTTTAGGTGTATTTGCCTATGTTGCAGGCCATCTCTATTTCTCAAAATACTTAGGCGTGCCTTACGTAGCGGGTGCTGGAGAATTGATGGTGTTTTGTGCCGCAATGGCAGGTGCAGGGCTTGGATTTTTATGGTTTAACGCCTATCCAGCCGAAGTCTTTATGGGTGATGTCGGCGCTTTGGCTTTGGGTGGTGCATTGGGTGTGGTTGCCGTGATTGTCAGACAAGAAATTGTCTTGTTTATTATGGGTGGTGTATTTGTTGTAGAAACGTTTTCGGTTGCGATGCAGGTACTTTATTTTAAATATACCAAATACAAAACAGGTATTGGGCAACGCATTTTTTTAATGGCGCCGTTGCACCATCATTACGAACAAAAAGGATGGAAAGAGACGCAAGTCGTAGTGCGTTTTTGGATTATTACTATGATGTTGGTTTTAGTGGGGCTTTCAGCTTTAAAAATTAGATGAAATACATTCAATGACGACCTCCATTAACAATAAAAGGGTATTAGTGATAGGACTTGGTGATACAGGTCTATCAGCTTTGCGCTGGCTAGTGGCGCAAGGTGCTGTCGTGTCCGCCGCTGATACGCGCGAGAATCCACCGAATATTGAGACGGTGAAAGCGGAATTTGCGCAAATCGATATTCGCTTGGGTGCGCTTGATGCAGTGTTTTTAGGCGCAATGGAGCTATTGGTTGTCAGCCCTGGTGTTGCGCTAGAAGCGCCAGCAATTCAAGCTGCATTGGCGGCCGGTGTGCGAGTCGTTGGTGATGTTGAGTTATTTGCTCAACACCGTTCTAAAAATGCAAAAGTGATTGCAATCACTGGATCAAACGGCAAGACAACAGTGACCACATTAGTCGGTGAAATGTGCAAAGCGGCAGGACTGAAAACCATTGTTGCTGGCAATATTGGGTTGCCAGTATTGGATACGTTAAGTATGCAAACACCAGATGTGTACGTCTTAGAGCTCTCAAGCTTTCAGTTGGAAACGACAAACAGCCTTGTAGTTGATGCGGCGACCATGTTGAACCTTACAGAAGATCATATGGATCGGTATGAAGATATAACCAAGTATGCTGCCGCAAAAGCACATATCTTTTATCAAGCGATGCATCAAGTGCTCAATCGGGATGATGCTTGGAGCATGATTATGGAGCGCCCTAGTTTAAAAATGAGTTCGTTTGGCTTGGACTTCAATCCGCAAGCGTTCGGTATTGCAGTGGACGCGCAGGAGATATGGCTTTGTGATGGCGAACGTCGTCTATTAAATGTAGCGGATTTGCCAATAAAAGGTGCACATAATGCAGCAAACGCATTGGCGGCTATTGCACTATGTCGCGCTATCGGCTTGGAATATGCACCTTTGTTAAATGCGTTATATAACTTCAAAGGGTTACCCCATCGTGTGCAATGGATTGCGGAAATTGACGAAGTCGATTATTACGACGATTCAAAAGGCACTAATGTCGGTGCAACTTGTGCCGCCTTGTCAGGATTGCCGCAAAAAGTCGTACTCATCGCTGGTGGAGATGGTAAAGGTCAAGATTTTAACCCAATGCAAAAACCAGTTAGCCAGAATGCGCGTGCAGTCGTGTTAATTGGCCGTGACGCACCATTGATTGAACAGGCTTTAATTGGAACAGAAGTGCCGATGTATCATGCGCAAGATATGCAAGAGGCGGTGGTAATTGCGCGACGATTAGCACGGGCAGGTGATGCTGTATTGTTGTCGCCCGCATGTGCTAGCTTCGATCAGTATAAAAATTATATCGCACGTGCGGAGGCGTTTGTTGCCGCAGTGAAACAGCAGGAATTGCCGATATGATGAGTGCAACAACGAGGGTAAATCCACGCATGGTAAGCAATCGATTTGACTATTTATTGTTATGGATGACGCTTGCGCTTTTAGGCTTAGGTTTGGTGATGGTTTATTCCGCTTCGATTGCCATTGCTGAAGCAAACGCTGCAATTGGACACCAGAGTACTTACTATTTAGTGAGGCAGGCTATTTTTATTGGCGTTAGCCTTGTTGCTGCTTATATGGCTTTTCAAGTGCCAATGGAATGGTGGCAAAAAATGGCGCCTTATCTATTTATATTTGCCATTGCGTTATTGATTTTGGTGTTAATTCCTGGGGTTGGTAGAAACATTAATGGCAGTCAGCGTTGGTTATCTTTGTTTGTGATTAATCTACAACCATCAGAATTGATGAAGTTATTTGCGGCAATGTATGTGGCTGATTATGCCGTTAGAAAATCAGCGCAAATGGATAGTATCGTCAAAGGCTTTTTGCCGATGGTAGGCGTGATGGTTATCGTTGGATTTTTATTATTAAGAGAGCCAGATTTTGGGGCGCTGGCAGTCGTCGCCACAATTGCCATTTCTATTTTATGGTTAGCAGGCATTAATGGCTGGATATTTGTCGGTTTAATTGCTGTCTTGCCAGTCGCTATTTACTTCCTAATTATTAGTTCACCTTATCGACTACAGCGTGTTATCGGGTTTATGGACCCTTGGGCAGACCCGTTCGGAAAAGGTTATCAACTGTCACATGCGTTGATTGCATTTGGTCGAGGTGAATGGTTTGGTGTTGGGTTAGGAGGTAGTGTAGAAAAATTACTGTACCTACCTGAGGCCCATACCGACTTTTTATTTGCGGTCATCGCGGAAGAACTAGGATTTGTAGGCGTTGTTATTGTGCTTTGCATGTTTGCATGGTTGGTGATTCGTGCTTTTGGTATCGGCAAAGAAGCCGCTCAAAACGAACAGTACTTCTCTGCTTTGTTGGCGCAAGGACTTGGTGTTTGGGTTGGTGCGCAGGCCATTATCAATATTGGTGTAAACATGGGCATGTTACCCACTAAAGGGTTAACTTTGCCACTACTGTCTTTTGGTGGAAGTGGCATTTTGGCCAATTGTGTTGCAATCGCAGTGCTGCTACGGATTGATTACGAAAATCGCATGATACAAAAGGGTTTGCCATTATGACAAATGCACAATCAACGATGCGTTTAATGGTAATGGCTGGCGGCACAGGCGGACATGTTTATCCAGCAATGGCTGTAGCTGATTATCTGCAAGCCCTTGGCTGGGAAGTGGTCTGGTTAGCAACAGAAGGCGGTATGGAAAACCGCTTAATTACAGATAAAAAATACGATAAAGCGATGATTACGATGCGTGGTGTGCGTGGAAAAGGATGGATGGGATGGGTGTTATTGCCATTGAAATTGACCTTGGCTTTCAAACAAAGTGCCAGTGCAATATTGCAATATCAGCCTAACGTCGTGTTGGGTATGGGTGGTTTTGCAGCCTTTCCTGGTGGATTAATGGCTAAATTATTAGGTAAGCCCTTAGTGATTCATGAGCAAAATGCCGTAGCGGGGTTAACCAATAAAACATTAAGTTATTTCGCTAATCAAGTATTAGCTGCTTTTCCTGCGGTCTTTAGTAAAAAAACCAGCTTAGTGGGCAACCCTGTTCGCGAAGAAATGACAACAATTGCTTTGCCTGAATCCCGTTATCAGGAAAGAGATGGTCGTTTGCGCGTGTTAGTAGTGGGCGGTAGTTTAGGTGCGACAGCCTTAAATGAGGTGTTGCCAAAAGCGATTGCTCGATTGCCAGCAGCACAAAGACCGATTGTGGTGCATCAATCGGGTGAAAAGCATATTGCAGTGCTTGAGAGCAACTATCAAGACGCAGGTATTGATGCGCAGACAAAAGCGTATATCCAAGATATGGCAAGCCAATATGCTTGGGCAGATGTAGTGATTTGTCGCTCAGGAGCGTTAACAGTCGCTGAGTTGGCTTGTATTGGGGTTGCGAGTGTTTTGGTGCCATTTCCCTATGCGGTAGACAATCATCAAACAATCAACGCGAAATACTTAAGCGAAAACGGCGCGGCGATTTTAGTGCAACAAAATGAGTTTAATGTTGAAAAAGCAAGTGAAATACTAGGTCAATTAACACGAGCAGAGTGTTTAGCCATGGCAAAAAAAGCACGTCAATTAGGGCGGCCAGAAGCAACAGCTTCGGTTGCAAAAATATGCATGACATTGGCAGGAATAGCAGCATGAAACATAAAGTAAAAAACATTCATTTTGTTGGCATTGGTGGAATTGGAATGAGCGGTATCGCCGAGGTGTTGATCAACTTGGGCTTTAACGTGAGTGGGTCAGATTTGGCAAGTAATGCGATAACGAAAAGATTAGTTAGCTTTGGAGCCAAGCTCTATCAAACCCATGCAAAAGAAAATTTAGGTGATGCGGATGTGGTTGTGGTCTCAACTGCGGTTAGTGAACAAAATCCTGAAGTGGTTGCCGCGAGAGCACATCATATTCCAGTCGTCCCGCGCGCATTAATGTTAGCTGAATTAATGCGATTTAAACAAGGTATTGCAGTTGCTGGTACCCATGGAAAAACCACGACCACTAGCTTGATTGCTAGCATATTAGCTGAAGCAGGCCTAGATCCAACATTTGTCATTGGCGGTAAGCTCGAATCTGCTAGTACCAATGCTAGATTAGGCGCAGGGGAGCATATTGTCGTTGAGGCAGATGAGTCTGATGCCTCATTTTTGCATCTTAGTCCGATTTTAGCGGTAGTCACTAATATTGACCATGATCATATGGAAACCTATGAGCAAAGTTTCGATAAATTAAAAAATGCATTTGTTGAATTTTTACAGCAATTACCTTTTTGGGGAATGGCTGTCGTATGTATTGACGATCATAACGTGCGTGAAATATTGCCTCGCATCACTAAGCCAGTGACCACATATGGGATCAGTGATGATGCCAATATCCGCGCCAGTGATATTCAGGCGGATAACGGAAAAATGCATTTTACGGTGACGCGGACAAATGGTGAAACCACCCAATTGAAAGTCACTTTAAATTTGCCTGGTAAACATTATGTACTGAATGCCTTAGCGGCGATTGCGATTGCTAGTGAGTTAAACGTAGCCGATGAAGCGATTATAAAAGCATTAGCAGAATTTAAAGGTGTGGGCAGAAGGTTTGAACGTTATGGTGAAGTGGCAACAGGTAAAGGTGGCACGTTTACCTTAATTGATGATTATGGTCATCATCCAGTTGAAATGCGCGCTGTGATTGCTGCTGCTCGTGATGCCTTTCCAGCTAGGAGGCTGGTGTTAGCTTTTCAACCACATCGATATACGCGCACACGAGACTGTTTTGCCGATTTTGTGCAAGTGATTGCGAGCGCAGATATTGCTTTATTGACTGAGGTCTATTCGGCGGGTGAATCACGCATAGTAGCGGCTGACACCGAGACGCTGATTCGTGCAATAAAAGTGGAAAGTGGCATTGAGCCCATTTTTGTTGAAACCACTGAGGCATTGCCAGCTGCAATTATTGAGACAGTGCAAGCCGATGACGTAGTCATTGTAATGGGCGCAGGCAGTATTGGCCAGGTTGCCCAGCAAACGAAAGTGATGATGGCATGATGCAATCGCAATCAATAGGTCAACTGCTGGAAAATGTGCCATTGGCACGCTATACCAGTTGGCGCGTTGGTGGGTTGGTTGACCGTTTGTATATTCCAAATGGCTTGGATGAATTGACTACATTTTTAAGTGATGTGAGTGTGGATGAGCCAATCACTTTTATCGGATTGGGTAGTAACTTATTGGTCAGAGATGGTGGCGTTAGAGGAACGGTAGTGGTGATGCATCAAGCACTCAGAACCATTAAAGTCGAGGCTGATTATATTTATGCGGAAGCTGGTGTGACATGCGGGAAACTGGCTAAATTTAGTGCTAGCAATAGCCAAACAGGTGCTGAGTTTATGGCAGGTATTCCAGGCACCATAGGTGGTGCATTAGCAATGAACGCGGGATGTTATGGCGGCGTGACTTGGGATATCGTGCATCAAGTTTTAATGATTAATCGTTATGGAAATTTACAAATGAGAAAGGCTGATGCGTTTGAGATTGCTTATCGTCATGTAACGTTGCCAGTGATTGATGAGTGGTTTGTCGGCGCATGGTTCAAGCTTGTTGAAGGCAGCTCGCAAGAGTCAACTGACAAAATTAAGACATTGTTAGCCAAAAGATTGGAGAGCCAACCATTGAACTATCCAAGTGGCGGTTCGACTTTCCGTAATCCAGAAGGTGATTACGCAGCAAGATTAATTGAAGCGAGCGGATTAAAAGGGTTTCAGATTGGTGGGGCACAAGTATCACCAAAGCATGCGAATTTTATTGTCAATGTTGGCGGGTGTACCGCTCAAGATATTGAATCGCTAATTGAATACATGAAAAAAGTTGTGTTTGAACAACAAAATGTGATGTTGCAACAAGAAGTCAAGGTGATAGGTGAGTATGCTTAGGCAAAATACAAAAGCATTTGGACGAGTCGCTGTGTTGCTGGGTGGTGAGTCTGGCGAACGCGAAGTTTCTCTAAAAAGTGGGCGTGCTGTGCTGGATGCCTTGCTGAGAAAAGGCATTGACGCGGTTGCGTTTGACCCAATGGTGCAAGATGTTGCTGGGTTGGAAAAGTATGACCGGGTTTTTATTGCGCTTCATGGCAAGCATGGAGAGGATGGCACTATTCAACGCATATTAGACGCAATGGAAGTGCCGTATACGGGTAGCGGCGTAACAGCATCAGCCATTGGCATGGATAAATGGCAAACGAAGTTGAAGTGGAGTGAATCAGGTGTGGCGACACCTGCGTATGAATTGGTGCATCCGCAGAGTGATTTTGCAACGATAGAGCAAAAATTAGGTTTTCCGATTTTTGTTAAACCAGCGAATGAGGGCTCGAGTATTGGTATTACCAAAGTGAAAAAGCCAGGCGAACTGGTCGCTGCTTATGAGGTGGCCGCCAAGGCAGACCCTTTAGTCATTGCAGAAGCTTGTATTAGTGGTGGTGAATATACGGTTGGCATTATTGGACAGCAAACATTGCCCATTGTACGCATAGTGCCTAAAACTGAGTTTTATGACTTTGAGGCGAAATACTTGCGAAATGATACTGAATACTTATGTCCCTGCGGTTTAAGTGCGGAACTTGAAGCCAAGATTCAGCAAGAGGCCTTAGATGCATTTAATGTGCTTGGCTGTCAGGGTTGGGGACGTGTTGATTTCTTGATGGATGAGGCTGGTAATCATTATTTCTTAGAAGTCAATACCAGTCCAGGCATGACTGACCATAGTTTAGTGCCAATGGCGGCAAAAGCAGCTGGCATTGATTTTGATAGTTTGGTGGTGCGGATTCTACAAATGACGTTGGAGCATGATGATGTGGCATAAGCCTAATCAATTACATTGGCTTGCTAATTTCTTATATGTGTTGGCATTAGGCATGTTCTTGTATGGCATGGCAGTAGCGATTATTCGCTTACCGATTTTTCCGCTTAATACAGTGAAAGTGACGGGTGAACTAAAGCATATTAGCCACAAGCAAGTCGAATTAATTGTGGAAGCGCACTTAACAGGTAATTTTTTTACCTTAGACATAAAAAAAACAAGAGATGCGTTTGAGAAGCTGCCATGGACAAGAAATGTGAGTATACGACGTCACTGGCCAAGTGTTTTGCAAGTGGAAATAGAAGAGCATCAAGTATTGGCAAGATGGGGTGATATTGCGCTGGTGAATACTTACGGCGAGTTGTTTCATGGCGCTTCAGATGCTGATTTGCCTGTTTTTTATGGAGCGGGAGATGCTGTTAAAGAGGTCGCTGAACATTATGCATTGTTCGGAAAAATATTAAATAGAGCTGAGATGAAAATAGCGCAAGTGACATTGTCACCTCGACGTGCATGGGAGATTAAAACTAATCAGCAATTACGCATTTCACTTGGACGAGAAAACTTAGATGTGAAATTGGAGCAATTTGCGAATGCTTACGAAACAGTATTAAGGCATTTAAACAGCACAATACAATATGCGGATTTACGCTATCCCAATGGGTTCGCGGTTCGTCAAACTAAAAAATTATCAACGCAAGTATCGCCACTAATCTTAAACAACAGGGTTAGCTTGGCATGAAAAGGGAGTGGAAATGAACAAAGTGCGCGACGGTAAAAACCTGATTATTGGGTTGGATATCGGCACATCTAAAATTGTGACGATAGTGGCAGAACTGCTGCCTGATGGCACCACTAAAGTCATTGGTATAGGACAGCACCCTTCGAGAGGATTAAAAAAAGGCGTGGTGGTGAATATTGATTCCACGATGCAAGCAATTCAACGGTCGATAGAAGAAGCTGAGTTGATGGCAGATTGCAAGATTACAAATGTGTTTACTGGGATTGCAGGCAGTCACGTCAAAAGTCTTAACTCACATGGCATGGTGAAAATTAAAGATGCTGAAGTGACGCAGATGGATGTGGATAGAGTGGTAGAAACTGCGCGTGCCATTGCCTTGCCAGCCGATCAGCAAATATTACATATATTGACTCAAGAATTCATTATTGATGGGCAAGATGATGTGCGTGAGCCGATGGGGATGAGTGGATTAAAGCTCGAGGTGAAGGTGCATATCGTTACAGGTGCTGTGGCAGCCGCACAAAACATTGTGAAATGTATTAAACGCTGTGGTTTAGAAGTCAGTGATTTGATTTTGCAACCCTTGGCTTCTAGTACAGCTGTGTTGACTGAAGATGAAAAAGAGTTGGGTGTTTGCTTAGTTGATATTGGAGGAGGTACGACAGACATTGCCGTATTTAAGAGTGGGTCTATTCGGCATACAGCAGTCATTTCCATTGCTGGAGATCAGGTGACAAACGATATTGCTGTCGCTTTCCGCACGCCAACGCAATCGGCTGAAGATATTAAAGTGAAACATGGCTGTGCCTTGCGTCAACTAGCTGACCCGCGTGAGACGGTCGAAGTCCCAGGGGTGGATGGCAGAGAAGCAAGACAACTTTCCTTACAGACATTAGCAGAAGTCATTGAGCCTAGAGTAGTTGAATTATACGAGCTGGTTTTACAAGAACTACGTCGCAGTGGCATGGAAGAAATGATTGCTTCTGGCATCGTGATTACGGGAGGTTCATCCATGATGCGCGGCATGATTGAATTGGGTGAGGAGATTTTCCATATGCCAGTTCGATTAGGAATGCCGCGCTACATCGATGGGCTTTCCGAAGTGATTAATAATCCAAGATATGCAACTGGTGTTGGTTTGGTATTAATGGGTAAACAGCAAGTTGAACGCGAGTTAACAGGCCAAATGGACAGTAATTCAGTCGTGAGGATTCTTGAGCGAATGAAAGAATGGTTTCAAGGCAATTTTTAAGTCATTAGACAATATTAAAGAGTAGTAACAAAGGGCAGAGCTTATGAGAATAGGCTCAAACATTAAGGCAAAATAGGAGAAATAACATGTTTGAAATTATGGAAAAAGATTCACAAGAAGCTGTGATTAAAGTAATCGGTGTCGGGGGTTGCGGTGGTAACGCAGTTGACCACATGATAGGCAAAGTGGTCAATGGTGTTGAATTTATTTGTGCTAACACCGATGCGCAAGCATTGCGCAAAAGTGGCGCAGCACAGGTTTTACAAATCGGGTCGGATATTACCAAGGGTTTAGGTGCAGGGGCAAAACCTCAAATTGGGCGCGAAGCGGCGCTGGAAGACCGAGATCAAATTGCAGAAATGATTGAAGGTGCAGATATGCTATTCATTGCTGCTGGTATGGGCGGCGGTACTGGAACAGGCGCTGCACCGATTATTGCTGAAGTTGCAAAAGAAATGGGCATCTTAACAGTTGCAGTTGTTACCAAGCCATTTGCATTTGAAGGGAAACGTACAAAAATAGCGGAAGAAGGTTTGGCAGAATTATCACAATATGTTGATTCGTTAATTGTGATTCCAAACGAGAAATTAATGGAAGTATTGGGTGAAGACGTGCCGTTTTTAGAAGCATTCCGTGCCGCGAACGACGTCTTACACAATGCAGTTTCAGGAATTGCAGAAATCATTAATTCCCCAGGTTTAGTCAACGTGGATTTTGCGGATGTACGGACTGTCATGAGTGAAATGGGTATGGCGATGATGGGGTCAGCAGAAGCTAGTGGTGAAAATCGTGCGATTATTGCAGCAGAGCAAGCTGTTGCAAGTCCATTGTTAGAAGACGTGAATTTAGCTAATGCACGCGGTGTATTAGTCAATATTACGTCAAATAGTAGCTTTAAAATGAAAGAATATTACAACGTGATGAACACAATCAAAGCGTTTACTGCAGAAGATGCGACAGTGATTGTTGGTACGGTAATGGATGAAACCATTGGTGATAAGTTACGCGTAACAATGGTAGCCACTGGTTTAAACGGCCCAGTTGCAAAACGTGAACAGAAGCCTGAATTACGTGTCATGACGACCTTGCGTGATGGGACAAATAACATGCCGATTTATGCGGAAGACTTAAATGATGAGCCTGCGGTATTCAGCTCTAACAGCCGTCGTGCGCAAGTGGATGCTATGAAGTCGAATGGTGTTGAAGAGTATGACATTCCAGCATTTTTACGTAAGCAAGCGGATTAAGCCTTGAGTGGCTAGAAGCATAGCCGTTTATGCTACTATATTGATTCATCGAGCGCGCATCTGTTGATGGCGTCAATCAATAATAGGAAAAATAGGTTTAGGAAGATTAGTGTTAAAACAGAGAACCCTCAAGAAAAAGGTAAGTGCTACTGGTGTAGGATTGCATAACGGCAAAAAAGTGAAGTTAACTCTTTTGCCAGCAGCCATTGATACTGGTATCGTATTCAGACGTACCGATTTGCCTGGCAAGCCTGAAATACAAGCAACACCTGATGCAGTAAGTGACACGCGTATGAGCTCTGCCCTAGAGAAAAACGGTGCGCGTGTGGCGACTGTGGAACATTTAATGTCGGCATTAGCAGGCTTAGGTGTTGATAATATTGTGGTTGAGCTGGATGATGCGGAAGTGCCGATTATGGATGGCAGTTCTGGCCCTTTTATCTTTTTATTACAGTCTGCGGGTATTGTGGAGCAAACATCAGCGAAGCGGTTTATCGCCATTAAAAAAGACATAGAAGTCATTGATGGCGATAAATGGGCTAAGTTTGAACCCTATCACGGTTTTAAAATGGACTTTACCATTGACTTTGCTCACCCAGTCTTTGAGAGTTCAGGTAAGAATGTGAAGATTGATTTCGCTGATAACTCCTATATTAGTGAAATCAGTCGAGCACGCACTTTTGGCTTCATGCACGAAGTGGAGTATTTGCGAGCCAATGGCTTAGCACGCGGTGGCAGTTTAGATAATGCTATCGTGTTGGATGAGTTTCGTGTTTTAAACACAGAAGGCTTGCGCTATGAAGATGAGTTTGCCAAGCATAAAGTGTTAGATGCAATCGGGGATTTATACATGTTAGGACATCCTTTACTGGGTGCATTTTCAGCCTTTAAATCTGGACATGGCTTGAACAATAAACTGATACGCGCATTAGTGGCTGATGCTGAGGCATGGGATTATGTGACTTTTGAAGATGTCAATCTAGCCCCAACTGGATTCAAAGAACAAACCGCGCATTTTACGCCCGACCTCATGCCGCATTTTCATTAATAGGTGGCAGCCAGATTGTTCATCATACGCATAACAGTCATTTTTGCATTAATTACTGTTTTTGTATTGATGGCGGGTTATGTTGCTACTCGAAATCAACGATACTTAGTTGCAGTCAAATATTTGTTTAAATATGCTCTGTGGGCTGCGTTGATAATAATGGTGTTAAACGTGATTGCACGATTGATTCGATTTTAAAGATGGCGAAATTGATACAATCAACCCTTAGATGTATCGCGATATTCTGCCTAGTTTTCGGTTCTTCTTTAGTGACCGAAACGGTTCATGCGGCTAATGATCTCAACGTGCTGAAAGCGCGCAAAGCCTTCGACCAGGAAAATACCAAGGCACTAACCAAATACACCAAGCAATTGCAAGTAGCAAAACATCTGCTTGCGCCTTATGCAGAATATTGGTTAATCACGTCAAGAATACATGAAACAGACAATGCCAGTATTTCAGCTTTTATTCATCAGTATGAAGATTATGCATTCGCACAGAGACTACGTGCAGACTATTTAAAAAAACTAGGCGCGCAACAAAACTGGGCGCTTTTTGCGATAGAGTACGCGCGCGTGCAGCCAACCAATGATTCAGCAGTGGAGTGCCTTTCATTTGAGCAACGATTTTATCAAAACAAAATCACAGATTTAACGCCAGCTAAATACCTATGGTTAACGGATGAAGACCAGCCGAAAGATTGCGATTTATTATTTGATGAAATGCAAAAATCAGGTGTGATTGATGAAGAGGCAGTGTGGCAGCGATTTAGACTGGCTATTGGTAAAAATAGACTAGGTTTGGCAAAGGCGATTATTAAACGTAGTAAAGATTATCAATTCAAACAGATTGCCTTACTCAAAAGCGCTGCTCGATCACCAGCTCGTTTTGTTAGAAAATCGCGCGCCACGATGAATACCCGTTTTGACCGTGAAGTAAATTTATTTGCCTTAAGCCAGTTGGCAAAGAAAGACACAAGGCAAGCAGTCAATGCGTTTAACAAAATTGAAAAGAGATTGCACGCAGATGAGCGTTATTATTTTTATGCGACCCTGGCTTTGCAATCAGCTAAGCGGCATGAGGCTGAGGCGCTATCACTATTTAAAAAGGCCGATATTCACGCCATGAATAAAGAGCAGATTGCCTGGTATGCACGTGCTGCTTTAAGAGTTTCAGATTGGGCTCACTTATTATTCGTTATTAACCAAATGCCCGCAGAAACTGCTGAACAAGCGCGATGGCGCTATTGGAAGGCGCGCGCATTAGTGGCCTTAAACCAAGATCATGTACAAGCTGTTCAGTTATTGAGTCAATTAGCAAGTGAAAGACATTACTATGGATGGCTGGCGCAGGATGAAATAAAGCAGTACACGCCGCCAACTTTATTGGCTTATCACCCAACCAAAAAGGAAATTGCAGAATTTGGGGCGCTCGCTGCCGTGATACGCATAAAAGCACTACTGGATTTAGATTTGCGTAGAGAAGGTAAGCTTGAGTGGAAGAATGTGATTGCAGACTTTGACGACAAACAATTACTAGCAGCCGCCTATTATGCCAATCAACAGCAATGGTATGACTTGGCGATTAACACGGCAGACCAGACAAGGGAGCTACATGATTTCGCAACTCGATATCCAATGCCCTATAAAAACTTGATGAGAAAAGCTGCACAACAACATCGTGTTGATGAAACATGGGTGCATGGCATTACAAGACAAGAGAGTCGTTTTATGCACTATGCTAAATCGCATGCAGGTGCTGCTGGCTTGATGCAGCTTATGCCAACAACAGCTCGATGGGCTGCTAAACGTGCAGGCGTGAATCGTTATAAAACCAGTATGATTAATGAGTTAGATGTTAATGTGAAGATAGGAACGTATTACCTGAGTCATACCTTGGAGTTGATGGATGGCAATAAAGTAATGGCGACAGCAGGCTATAATGCAGGACCTAGTAGAGGTAAGAAATGGCGTGCAGACCGTATTTTAGAAGGGGCGATTTACGCCGAAACCATTCCTTTTGATGAAACAAGAGTTTATGTGCAACGGGTAATGGCGAATATGATGATGTATCAAAAACAACTGGGTAATAAAGCAGTTAAATTGAAAAAATTGATGGGGACCGTACCAGCAAAACCCAATAGTGAGTAAAATAGGCTGGATTAATTCATTCAATAGGTCGAGATAATGACAATCAAACAAGTAGCGGTAATTGGTGGTGCTGGTTTTGTTGGTAGTAGCATTGTGAGTAAATTGGACGCCGCTGGCTTTCAAGTCAAAGTGTTGACACGTCATAGAGAGCGTGGAAAACATTTAATACTGTTGCCGCATGTAAAAGTACAAAATTGCAATTTGAGTGATGATGCCGCATTAAGCGCTAGTTTAAGCGGCTGCGATGCAGTGATTAACTTGGTTGGCATTTTGCATGAGCGTAAAAACAGTACATTTGAATCGGCTCATCATCAACTACCAAAAAGAATCGCCAATACCTGTCATCAATTAGGTATTAAACGCTTAATTCACATGAGTGCGTTAGGCGCGGACCTAACTGCACCAAGCCAATATTTAAGAAGCAAAGCTCAAGGTGAAGCGGCAATAAAGACATTTCAAGAAGTAATGAATATCACCATTTTTCAACCCTCTGTGATTTTTGGACGTGATGATCAATTTTTGAATTTATTTGCGAGCCTGGTACGCTATTTACCTATGATTATTTTGGCCAAACCAGCTGCAAAGTTCCAACCAATTTGGGTTGATGATGTTGCAAGTATTGTCGTCAATAGCTTACAAAATGACGATACCTATGGCAATAGCTATCCACTTGGTGGACCGGAAGTATATACCCTGCAAAATCTGATTGAAAAAATCATGCAAGCATTGCACAAAAAGCGCCCGATTTTAGGTTTAGGCGACAGACTATCTTATCTGCAGGCTGGGTTAATGGAGTTGTTGCCTGTTCAATTGATGAGTAGAGATAATGTGCGCTCTATGGAAGTGGATAGCGTGCTTGATGGCGAAATGGCACAAGAGATTCAAATGACGTTAACTTCACTAGATGCTGTGTTGCCTAGTTATATTCAGAACGAGACGCCCCGCGGTGCTTATCATCAATTTAGAGCGGCAGCTGGTCGAGTGATTAATGCCAGAAGATAAAGCATTAACCGTTTATTGTGTCGGTGGTGCGGTACGTGATGAATTGTTAAATATCCAGGTTAAAGACCGTGATTATGTCGTGGTCGGTAGCACGGTTGATAAAATGCTCAAGTTGGGCTACCAAGCTGTAGGTAAAGACTTTCCTGTTTTTCTCCACCCTAAAACGCATGAAGAATATGCGCTAGCTCGAACGGAACGAAAAATTGGAAAAGGCTATAAAGGATTTGTAGTCCATGCAGATTCGGATGTGACCTTAGAAGCCGATTTAGCTAGGCGAGACTTCACGATGAATGCGATTGCAAAAACGATAGATGGCCTCTTAATCGACCCTTATAATGGTCAAGCTGATCTAGCAAAAAAAGTCATTCGTCATGTTGGCGAGGCCTTTGTGGAGGACCCAGTTCGCATTTTGCGTGCTGCTCGATTTATGGCAAGGTTTGTCGACTTTCAGATTGCGCCTGAAACCATGCAACTCATGCAAGAAATGGTTGCTAATGGAGAGGTGGACGCGTTAGTGCCAGAGCGTGTTTGGCAGGAGTTAAGCAAAGGCTTAATGGAAGCAAAACCTAGTCGCATGTTTGAAGTATTACGGAAATGTGGTGCACTGCAAAAGTTAATACCAGAGTTATCTTGTCTATGGGGTGTGCCACAAACAGAACAATATCATCCAGAAATTGACACAGGCATACACGTCATGATGGCAATCGATTATGCGGCAAAGCATGCATTTAGCCTGCCAGTGCGTTATGCTGTATTAGTGCATGATTTAGGAAAAGGAACGACGCCGATTGATGTGCTGCCAAGGCATATCGGACATGATCAAAGAGGTGCTGTTTTGACGACAGAGGTCAGTCAACGTTTGCGAGTAAGCAACGACTGCAAGGACCTCGCTTTTATTGTTGCTAAGTTTCATATCAAAGCGCATCAAGTACTGGTGATGAAAGCAGAAACCTTGCTCAAATTTTTAATGGACTTAGACGCGATTCGCCAACCTAAACGTTTTGAACAGTTTTTGTTGGCATGTGAAGCGGACGCAAGAGGGCGACTAGGTTTGGAAAAGATGGCTTTACCAGAAGCAGATATGCTGCGAGCAGCATTAAAGGCATCTTTGCAAATCAATACGGGTGATATTGCACAGCAACACAGTGAGCCCGAGCAAATCAAGCAAGCGATTTATCAAGCAAGATTAATACAAATCAATAACCTGCTCATGAAGCACGCCTTTTAATCAGTCAAACCCATTTCATAAGTAAACTATCATATGAATTTATACAGCATTGCTAAACCACTTTTGTTTCAATTGGAGGCTGAGCGCGTTCATGATTTAACGCTTGCAAGCTTAAAGTATGCAGAAAAACTTGGTTTATTAGCCCGTACAAAATTACCAGCTTGTCAGCCCAGAAAGGTGATGGGTTTGACCTTTCCTAACCCAGTTGGTTTAGCAGCAGGACTGGATAAAAATGGCGCAGTAATAGACGGTATGGCTGCGCTTGGTTTTGGTTTTATTGAGATTGGAACCGTAACGCCACGACCACAGCCAGGGAACCCAAAGCCACGTTTGTTCCGAGTAGCGGAGGTAGAAGGCATTATTAATCGTTTTGGTTTTAACAACCTTGGCGTTGAACAAATGCTCGCCAACGTTAAAGCTGCAAAGTATCAAGGGATCTTGGGGATCAACATTGGTAAGAACTTCGATACACCAAACGAAGAGGCTGTGAATGACTACCTGATCGGGATGCGAAAAGTATATGCGCATGCCAGTTATATCACCGTCAATATCTCTTCACCAAATACCAAGCATTTACGTGATTTACAGGAAAAAGAGGCGCTATCCCATTTACTGGCAGCACTAAAACAATCTCAAACCCAATTGGCGCAGCAGTATGGTCACTATGTGCCGATCGCATTGAAAATCGCACCAGATTTGACCAACACACAAGTGGTTGAGATTGCAGACTTGCTGATGCAACATCAAATCGATGGCGTGATTGCAACCAACACTACGCTGGCTAGAGACGCGGTACAAGGTTTGGCAAATGCGGATGAAAAAGGTGGACTTTCAGGCGCACCAGTCAAGAATCAATCCACCGTAGTGATCCAGCAATTATCCAAGCAACTGCAAGGTGCATTACCGATTATCGGCGTTGGTGGCATCTCCTCTGGCGCTGATGCAGTCGAGAAAATGGCCGCAGGTGCGAGCTTAGTCCAAGTCTATAGTGGCTTGATTTATAAAGGACCGAGATTGATACAAGATATTTGTCGAATATTGGGTTAATCAAATCATGGTGCAAGCAATTTTATATTCTTATCGACGCTGCCCCTATGCAATGCGAGCTCGAATGGCACTTGCTTATGCAGGTATTCAAGTTGAAATTCGCGAAATCTCTCTTCGCGAAAAACCACTGCATATGCTAGCAATCTCACCAAAAGCAACAGTACCCGTATTGTGCTTGCCTGACAATCAAGTTATTGATGAAAGCTTGGCAATTATGTTTTGGGCGCTTAAACAGCAAGATAACGATGGTTGGTTAGCGATAGACTTGTTGCAAGCAAAAGAAATCATTGAAGATAATGATGGTTGGTTTAAGCAAGCATTAGACCGCTACAAATATGCTGATCGACACCCTGAAAAAACACAAACCGAGCACCGAAAAGTAGGCGAAGTATTTTTGCAGTCATTAGAAACATTACTGCAACAGCAACAAGGGTTGTTGGGACGTTTGCCAAGTTTAGTCGACATTGCTATTTTTCCGTTTATTCGACAGTTCAGAGGCGTCGATCATGATTGGTTTGATGCGGCGCCCTATCCAAAACTCAAGCAATGGTTAACGATCCTCACGACGGCTGATTTATTTGTCGAGATCATGCAAAAACACCCAACTTAAATCGCATTAGTTGGGTGTTTTGTCAGATCTAAAAAGCACTAACTGTCTGATTCAGTCGCTACATCTTTTTTCTTGTTGGATCCGTTTGAAGGGAAGGAAAGAATAATCTCCTCTTTGGCATTAATGTCTACATGCACATTGCCACCATTCACTAAACGGCCAAACAACAATTCATCAGCTAAGGCTTTACGAATAGTATCTTGAATCAAACGTGCCATCGGTCTCGCGCCCATGAGTGGATCGAAACCTTTCTTGCCAAGATGCTGTTTAAGCTCGTCACTGAAAGTGGCCTCAACTTTTTTCTCATGCAATTGGTCTTCCAATTGCATTAAGAACTTATCAACAACCCGGATAATAATCTCTTGCGACAATGGTGCGAAAGAAACAGTCGCATCCAGACGATTACGGAACTCTGGAGAGAATAAACGTTTCAGATCTGCCTCTTCATCGCCGACTTCTTTTGCGTTCGTAAAACCAATGCTCGCTTTAGATAAACTTTCAGCACCAGCATTGGTTGTCATGATAATGGTGACATTTCTAAAGTCTGCTTTGCGGCCATTATTATCTGTCAATGTGCCATGGTCCATGACTTGTAACAAGATATTGAAAATATCGGGATGCGCTTTTTCTATCTCATCTAAAATTAACACGCTGTATGGTTGTTTGCTAATCGCTTCTGTTAATAAGCCACCTTGTTCGAAGCCGACATAGCCTGGAGGTGCCCCGATCAAGCGAGAAACCGCATGGCGTTCCATATACTCACTCATATCAAATCGTATAAGCTCGATACCCATAATATAAGCCAACTGCTTAGCCACTTCTGTTTTACCAACGCCAGTAGGACCGCTAAATAAGAAACTACCGACAGGCTTATGGCCTTGACCAATCCCACTACGCGCCATTTTGACAGCTGAAGCTAATGCCTCAATCGCCTTATTTTGACCAAACACAACTGCTTTTAAATCACGCTCCAGTGTTTTTAGTGCACTTCTATCATCGTTTGAAATATTTTTTGGCGGAATACGCGCTACTTTTGCTACGATGTCTTCAATTTCTTTATTACTAATGGTTTTTTTACGTTTAATTTTCGGCAAAATACGTTGTGCCGCACCTGCTTCGTCGATCACATCTATCGCCTTATCAGGTAAGAATCGATCATTCATATATTTGGCAGAAAGCTCTGCAGCAGAAGTTAACGCGCCAAGGCTGTATTTCACCTGATGATGTTCTTCAAATTTTGATTTAAGCCCTTTTAAGATGGCAATTGTCTCATCAATACTTGGCTCTACGACATCCACCTTTTGGAATCGACGAGAAAGCGCATGATCTTTCTCAAAAATACCGCGATACTCTTGATAAGTAGTCGCTCCGATACATTTTAATTTTCCACTTGAAAGCGCTGGTTTGAGTAGGTTGCTCGCATCTAATGTGCCTCCGCTTGCTGCTCCAGCACCAATCAGCGTATGGATTTCATCAATAAATAAGATGGCACCATCTTCCTTTTCTAGTTGCTTCATCACGGCTTTTAAGCGCTGCTCAAAATCTCCGCGATATTTAGTGCCAGCTAATAAAGCCCCCATGTCCAATGAGTAAACAGTTGCATTTTCTAGCACTTCAGGTACCTGTTTCTCGACAATGCGGTAGGCAAGACCCTCTGCAATGGCCGTTTTCCCGACGCCAGCCTCACCCACTAACAACGGGTTATTTTTGCGACGACGACATAGTGTTTGAACCACACGCTCCAGCTCTAATTCGCGACCAATCAATGGGTCAATCTTACCGTCAACTACTTCCTGATTGAGATTAAGCGCATAAGTCTCAAGCGCACTATTAGCAGGCGTGTCATTTTCACTGGTATTTTCTACACCATCGGTACTGCCTTGATTTTCCTCAGGGACTTTCGCAACACCGTGAGAAATAAAGTTGACAACATCCAGTCTAGTGACCCCTTGCTGATGTAGAAAGAAGACCGCATGCGAATCTTTTTCACCATAAATAGCAACCAGCACGTTAGCACCAGTCACTTCTTTTTTACCAGAGGATTGTACATGCAACATGGCGCGCTGAATCACGCGTTGAAAACCGAGTGTTGGTTGTGTATCCACTTCTTCTTCACCATCCACAATAGGCGTATGTTCAGCAATATGTTGTTTCAAATCATTACGCAGCGTATCTAACTTGGCACCACAAGCCCGCAATACATTGGCCGCAGTTGGGTTGTCAATCATGGCCAATAACAAATGTTCAACCGTGATTAACTCATGCCGGTTTTGCCTTGCATCCATAAACGCCATATGTAGGCTCACTTCTAGTTCTTGTGCAATCATTAATATCCTCTTATTTCTGCGGTTACGCTGGCTCAATCACACACTGTAAAGGATGTTGTGATTCTTGAGCACTTTTAAGCACTTGGTTCATCTTTGTTTCTGCAATATCTTTTGGATATACACCGCAGACACCGGCTCCTTTTGTATGTACTTGGAGCATAATTTCTGTCGCTTGTTCACGAGTTTTATTAAAAAAACGTTGGATTGTTTCAACTACAAACTCCATAGGAGTGTAATCGTCATTTTTTAATAACACTTTATACATACTGGGCAATTTTGGTTTGAGCCTGCTTAGTTCAATTGCAATATCGCCTGTGGGTTGCTTTGTCGCCATCTGTTTCTTTATGAATACACCAGCGTCTATTTTGAGCCAACTAGCAGAAAATTCAAGCTTAATGTGATTAGGGTTTTAAAAGAGATATATTAGGGGAATATTTTGACGCTTTTAACAACGCGATCTTGCGTTTGTACAATTTCCAAAATATGCTGACCAATCTTAAAACTTGTACTAGATTCTGGAATATCTTGGAAATGCTCAAGCACCAAACCATTTAAAGTGCGTGGCCCATCTAGCGGAAAAGACAGTTTTAGCTTTTTATTTAATTCTCGCAAGGAGCAGCTACCATCGACCAGCCATCCACCGTCATCCTCCTGGTGGAAACTACCAGTACGGCTGGGAGATTGGGTGGTGAAATCGCCGATGACTTCTTCCAAGATATCTTCTAAAGTGACCAAGCCTTTAAGTTCACCATACTCATCAACCACTAGCGCAATACGTTCTTTATTTTCCTGAAATTGCTGTATCTGCGTATAAAGCGGTGTACCCGACGGGATGAAATAAGGTTTAGCAATAATGGCTCTAAGAGAATCTTTTGTAAAGTTTTCATCCTCTTTTTTCTGATGTAAACGTAATTCATTCAGTACTTTACGGATATGTAGAATGCCAAAGATTTCGTCATTATCACCCTCTCGCACTGGGAATCTAGTGTGAGGGCTATTGGTTATGCGTTCAAGAATCTCATCTAAAGAAGCATCGAAATTAATCACTTCGACTTGGGTGTGTGCAATCATTACATCATCGACTTCAATTTTTTCCAGTTCAAATAAGTTCAGTAAAATTGTACGATGTTTATTGGGCAAAAATTTACCAGCATCGGTGACAATACTACGTAACTCATCCATGCTGAGAGATTTAACCCCATCATTAAAGTTGATTTTAATACCCAGTATCTTCAGCCAAGCTTCAACGAATAAGTTAACAAACCAAACGACAGGATATAGCACGCGTAGCAGTGGGTATAAAATGTAACTGACAAAAACACCGACCTTTTCTGCATAGGCCGCAGCAATAATTTTAGGGGATATTTCACTAAATATAAGAATGGCAAAAGTAACTACAATTGTGCTGTACATCAGCGCCAGCTTACCCTCGCCAAATAGATTCACTGTAATTATGGTGACTAAAGTTGCCAGCGCAGTATTGACAAAATTGTTACACAACAAAATGACACCTAATAATTTGTCCGTTTGCAACAGTAAGGCATGGGTTAACTTAGCGCCGCGATGCCCTTCTTTGACGAGATGGCGTAAGCGATAGCGGTTGATTGACATCAACGCAGTTTCTGACATTGAAAAAAATGCCGACAAGAATAGGAGTAAGGTTAATCCACCAAACTGCCATGAAAGAGGAATATTATCCAAACGTTTATTAAAGCGTAATCAAGATAAGGTTAGTTTAATCCTAAACAGCTTGCGTGTTAATGTGTTTTAACACATTCAAACTTAAGCAATGAACTCTTCTTCAACATGTTCTTTTTTCTTTTTGTCCACATCACCAATTAAATTGGCACGACTCACGCCAAGCAACATGGCAACAGGGCAGGCGACAAGAACTGAAGAGTAGATGCCGAATAAGATCCCAATGGTGAGTGCTAAAGAAAAGTAATGTAGGACCTCACCACCAAAAAATAACATTGAACCGACCATCGTCAGTGTTAATGTATGCGTAATAACAGTACGCGACAAAGTGCGTGTAATCGCATTATCAATTACTTCAACAGTGCCAGCTTTACGCATCTTGCGGAAGTTTTCTCGGACACGGTCAAACACCACAACCGATTCATTCACGGAATAGCCTAAAACAGCCAAAATTGCAGCAAGAACAGTTAAGCTAAATTCCCATTGAAAGAATGCGAAGAAACCAAGAATAATCACCACATCATGCATATTGGCGATAATGGCCGATATCGCAAAGCGCCACTCGAAACGCATCGCCAGATAAGCGGCAATACCGAATAACACGATCAGTAAAGCTAAGGCACCGTTTTCAAATAATTCATCGCCGACTTGAGAGCCGACTGACTCAACCCGCCGGATTTCTACCTGGCTATCGGCCGCTTTTAATGCACTGGATACCTCTTCTGATAACTGAGCAATAGAAAGCGCTTTTTTAATCGGCAAACGAATCAATACATCTTGGCTGGTGCCAAAGTTTTGCACCGTAGCATCTTTTAAGCCGATGCGATCGACAGCTTGGCGTATGCTTTCAATATCAGCGGCATGCGGATAACTTACCTCCATCACTGTACCGCCAGTAAAATCAACTCCATAGTTTAAACCGCGTGTTCCTAAAAAGAAGACTGCCAAGATAAACGTTACCAAAGAAATTGTCGTCGTTAGACGGCCATAACTCATAAACGGGATGTCTTTTTTGATTCTAAAAAATTCCATAATTATTGACTCATTAAATTCTGATGGTTAATCGGCTTATTAAATTTGGCCAATAGAAAGTTGATCGATTTTGCGACGATAGCCGTAAACTAGGTTAACGATGCCGCGTGAAACTGTTACCGCACTAAACATTGAGGTAAGAATCCCGAGCACATGCACCACAGCAAAACCCTTGATTGGACCAGTGCCGAACATAAACAAAGCAGCACCTGCAATCAAGGTTGTAATGTTAGAATCCATAATCGTCCCAAATGCTTTATCGTAGCCAATACGAATACTCGCTTGTGGTGTATTGCCATCACGAAGTTCCTCTCGAATACGTTCGTTAATCAATACGTTAGCATCAATCGCCATCCCCAATGCTAACGCAATCGCTGCTAAGCCTGGTAGGGTCAGCGTTGCTTGTAACATAGACAGCAGGGCTACCAACAACAATAAATTAATGGCCAAAGCCGTTACTGAAATCACGCCAAACAGCATGTAATACAGCATCATCATAACCGCAATTGCAGCAAAGCCCCACAACGTTGAATGGACACCACTCTTGATGTTTTCTTCACCCATGCTAGGACCAACCGTGCGCTCTTCAACGATTTCCATTGGCGCAGCCAGCGCACCCGCTCGCATCAGCAAGGCTAGATCGTTCGCCTCTTCTAAGTTAGCCATACCTGTAATCACAAACTGCGATGAAAGCTCTGCTTGAACTGTTGGTGCGGTCAGCACCTCTTTTTTGCCTTTTTCAACCAAAATAACCGCCATTCTGCGATTAATACCCTCACGAGTTGTTAATTTCATTGAGCCGGCACCCTTTGAGTCAAGACTAACCGCAATTTCTGCACCAGAACCTTGCTGGCTTGGTTTTGGACTCGCAGAAACCAAGTTTTCGCCAGAAAATACAACGCGTTTTGAAACCAATAACGGCTCACCAATTCTAGAATAAAGCAATTCGCTACCAGCAGGGATAATGCCTTTCACCGCATCCTCAGTTTTCTTGGGATCAAAGTCTCTTGCATCACTGCGTGAGCCATGTCCTGTCACCATGCGCACTTCCAGAGCTGCAGTACGACCTAAAATTTCTTTTGCCTTTGCCGTATCTTGCACACCTGGTAATTGAACCACAATACGGTCCAAGCCTTGCTGTTGCACGATAGGCTCAGCTACACCAAGCTCATTAATACGGTTATGTAAAGTGAGTAAGTTTTGTTTAAGCGCAAACTCTTGTACTTGTTTTTGTGCAGTTGGACTTAATGTAGCGACTAAGGTATAGGCTGTTCCACCGCCATCCACTGTGTAGGTAAAATCAGGATAGGTTGTCGCCAAGAATCTCCGCGCTTTTTCTGTTTCTGTTTCGTTTTCAAATCCAACATTAATCGCCAGTTTGTTACGAGACACGCCGCGATAATTAATTTTTTCATTACGCATTGCTGAACGGAAATCGCCGACACTGCTTTCAACCGATTTTGTTAATGCCGCATCCATATCAACTTGTAGTAAAAAATGGACACCACCCCGTAAATCCAAACCTAGGTACATTGGTTTAGCACCGATGGCTAATAACCAATCTGGTGTTTGCGAGAGTAAATTAAGCGCGACCGTATAGTCATTACCAAGGTTTTCATTCAACCTGTCTTTTGCTTTAAGCTGATCTTCAGGATTTTTAAAACGTACTTTTACACCAGAAGCATCCAGATAAATACCATCGAAGGCGATGCCAGCCAAGTCAAGGGCTGCCTCAACTTTGCCAAGTAATGCTTGGTCAGCCTTAAGCGATGCTCTCGCTGGACTGATTTGGACTGCAGGTGACTCACCAAATAAGTTAGGAATGGTATAAAGCAATCCAATCATAATGGATGCAGCAATAAGAATATATTTCCACGTAGGGTAGCGGTTCATGTTGAGGCTCGCTTAAGGCATTGAATAAATAATCGTTAAATGGGGAGGGTTAAGCTGATTTCAATGTACCAGGCGGCAATAACGTTTGCACCGCATGTTTTTGAACATGGACAACCGTATTCGCTGCAATTTCAATACTGACAAATTGGTCATTTACTTTGGTTATTTTGCCAATCACACCACCTGTCGTTGCCACTTCATCACCTGCTTTAAGTGCGGCAATCATGTTTTTTTGCTCTTTTGCTTGCTTCATTTGTGGACGAATAAGCATAAAGTAAAACAAAACAAAAATAAGTAGCATAGGCGCTAGGCTTAATAAATCACTACCAGGCACTGTTGATGCGGCTGCGTATGCGTTAGAGATAAACATGTCATTGTTCCTGTATTAATGGGGTCTAAAAACTAAGGCAGAATTTTAACACAGACTAATCAGTGTGCGTGTGTAGCGTAATGCTTTAACAGAAACTATCGCAATCTAACCCTGTTTGGTAGTGCTATAGGTGATGAGCCAAGACGATTGTGTACGCGCTTAGCGTTATTTTAGCGTAATGTCATCCCAATATCTTGCTGGGCAATTGGGAATATATGCTGGCTTGGAGACGTGGTGGCTGTCTGTTTATTCGATAAACATGCTTTTGCGCAGCCCACGCAAGCGCCGCATTCAGCACCAACACCCAACTGGCGGTTTAATGCTTTAACGGTCGTTGCGCCAGCGTCGATCGCTGCATAGACTTCACGTTCAGTCACCGCATTGCAAATACAAATGTACAAAATAGACCCCATAAATAGGAACGATATTGAGAATTATTATCGTTTATCATATGTTTGTCAAGTCATGATGTTGTTAAAAAGCGGGCGCTGCCACAGCAAAGAAAAAGCCGCAGATGCGGCTTTTATTGAATCATATGGGGTTTTTTACTTAATCAGCTTGTATTTGCGATTGCAAATAATGCGGTAAAGATACATCGTTAATCAGGGATTGTTGTGTTTCTAACCAATCGATGGCCGCCTCGCAAGCTTCAAGCAAATCTTCAAATAACTCGCGTGTCACAAAATCTTGCATTTCTTCACATAAGGCAATGGCCTCAACCAATGCTGGCCGATGACTCTCTTGCTCAAGTTTTAAATCGCCAGCTAAACATTCAACCACGTTTTCGCCGATGAGCAATTTCCCTAATACTTGTAAATTCGGCAATCCTTCTAAGAACAAAATACGCTCGATTACCTTGTCCGCTTCTTTCATGGTGCGGATGGACTGTTTATATTGATAGTCGTTAAGCTTTTCTAAGCCCCAATTGCGAAACATGCGTGCATGTAAAAAGTATTGATTAATGGCAGTTAATTCATTTTTTAAAACGCCATTGAGCGCCACTAGAATTTTTTTATCGGTTTTCATTCAAGCCCCTTATGCCGCTGGATCTTGCATTTGGCTTTGTTGATAATTCTCCAACCCAACTAATTCAATCAGTTTAAGTTGTTTTTCTAGCCAGTAGGCATGGTCCATTTCCGTGTCGTCTAACTGCTGAACCAGCATTTCACGCGTGACATAATCGCTTGCCTTTTCACAAGCATCGATCACTTTTTTCAAATGCTTGACGACCTTGTATTCCAGTGCCAAATCATTTTCGAGCATTTGTTTGACGTTATGTCCAACATTCAGCGCATCGCGTTTGCCAACGTTAGGCTTGCCCTCTAAAAATAAAATACGTTGAATAATCAACTTAGCATGTGAATGCTCGTGTTCAGACTCGTGCAACATATGTGCGGCTAGCTGCGGTAAGCCCAAATCAGCAACCATTTCGCCGTGGATTAAATACTGATCGCTAGCGGATAGCTCCCCTGTCAGCAGTTCATTTAATAGATCGACTATCTTTTTATCACCCTTCATCGTGCTCTCCTACATCAAGTAGCCACATGTTACGCAAACTGATCAATAAAGGCAACTAAAATCTCACATTAGTGCTTGATTTTAAATGAAATTTTAATGATAACAACAATAAAAACTATTCGCAATTAGGTGTGCTAGAAGCCGTGTGAAGTCGCGCGCGCTTTTCGGCAAAAGTGATTTTAAACGCTTCAAACTGATTAACCTCAATGGCATCACGCATTCCCTGCATTAACACCTGATAGTAGTGCAGGTTGTGAATCGTATTTAAGCGTGCGCCTAAAATTTCACCAACTTTATATAAATGATGCAGATAAGCCCGTGTGAAATGTTGACAAGTATAACAATCACAATCGGCATCTAAAGGCTGTAGGTCGTGTTTGTAAGAAGCATTTTTGATTTTGACATCGCCATATTGGGTGAACAGCCAGCCGTTACGCGCATTGCGTGTTGGCATCACGCAATCAAACATATCAACGCCGTGACTTACTGCATTAACCAAGTCTTCTGGCGTGCCAACCCCCATTAAATAACGTGGTTTATGACTCGGCATTTTGGGTGCGGTATGTGCCAATATCCGTTGCATGTCCTCTTTTGGTTCGCCAACAGACAAGCCGCCAATGGCAAAGCCATCAAAATCAATGGCCGCTAAGCCTGCTAAAGAAACATCTCGTAAATCTTCATACATACCACCTTGAATAATGCCAAATAAGGCATTGTCATTGCCATGGTGAGCGTCTTTACTCCGTTGCGCCCAGCGTAAAGAAAGTTGCATCGATTCTTCTGCTACCGCATGCGAGGCTGGATAGGGCGTGCACTCATCAAAAATCATCACAATGTCAGAATTTAAGACTTTTTGAATCTGCATCGATACTTCTGGCGTTAAAAAACAGGTATCACCGTTAATTGGACTTTGAAATTTCACACCTTCTTCACTGATTTTGCGCATCGCGCCTAAACTAAATACTTGAAAGCCCCCTGAATCGGTGAGTATGGGTTTGTCCCAACCCATGAACTGATGTAAGCCCCCATGTGCTGCAATTACATCTAAACCTGGACGTAGCCATAAATGGAAAGTATTGCCAAGTACGATGTGGGCATTAATCGCATTCAGCTCAAGCGGAGACATGGCTTTGACGGTGCCATAAGTGCCAACAGGCATAAAAGCGGGTGTTTGTACGTCGCCATGCGCCAAATGTACCGTGCCTCGACGAGCAGAACCATCGGTGTGGTGTAGGGTGAATTTCATATGCGGGTCAACTTAATTGAAAGCGAATAAAAACAAAACATGATTTTTTTCGTGATATTAACACAGGTCAATGTTGTCTATTACATGCATGTTCCGCCAGTCGTACATGCGCAGGTCAAGCAAGTGGAGGTCATATGAGTGAAATATTAGCTTTATTTACATCGGTTTTGCTATACTAATCTTAAACTAGACTAACGATATTCGAATATGGCAAAACAACCAATGCGTTTAGAAAGACAAGAACCAGACGAGGCTGACATCCAAAGCTTGCGGGTAAAAGGCATTTATCTATTGCCCAATTTATTCACTTCTGCCGCCTTATTTTCAGGTTTTTTTGCAATTGTTAGTGCCATGAACATGAAATATGAACAAGCTGCAATTGCGATTTTTCTTGCCATGGTCTTGGACGGCTTGGACGGACGTGTTGCCCGGATGACCAATACGCAAAGTGCCTTTGGTGCGGAATACGATAGCTTGTCAGATATGGTTTCATTTGGCGTAGCACCAGCCCTCATTATGTATGTTTGGGCGCTCAAACCCCTTGGTAAAATTGGCTGGATAGCGGCCTTTATTTATTGCGCTTGCGCCGCTTTAAGGTTGGCAAGATTCAACACCAAGTTAGAAGACCCATTTCAAGACAAGCGTTATTTTCAAGGGTTGCCCAGTCCCGCTGCTGCTGCATTGTTAGCGGGTTTTGTTTGGGTCTCCTATGAGTATGGCATTTCTGGACGTGAGATATTCTTTGGTGCGATTAAAATGCAGTGGTTGGCGTGGGGTTTCACTGTATTCGCTGCTGGCTCCATGGTCAGTGATTTGTCTTTTTATAGTGGTAAAGATGTTAATTTGAAAAAAAGTGTGCCTTTTGTGGCCATTTTAGCCATTATGTTAGCCTTTGTTTTGGTTTCCTACAGCCCACCCGAAGTATTGTTTACGGTAGTGCTTATTTACGCTTTGTCAGGTTATTACCTTTGGCTTAAATCAACATTGAAAAGTAAAACGCCTAAGGCGTAATGGCGCAAAGCGAATGATGGCGATGCGCTTGATCAGAAATAAAAAACCACCTATACTGGTTCGCATGCTGATTGATTTTACAATTCAAGCCCTCAATACTCGCATCGGTTTGTTATTATCAAGCCCTACACTGCTGCTGCGCGCTAGCGCACACTAAAACCACCTCCCTCTAATACCGTCATTCTTGCTCTCGCCTCTTACATGCGATGGCTAAAAGCATTTATAATCTAGCGTATTGATTAGGAATACAACATGAACCAAGAACAAGTAATTATCTTTGATACCACTTTGCGTGATGGCGAACAAAGCCCAGGCGCAGCCATGACTAAAGAAGAGAAAATTCGAATTGCGCGACAATTAGAAAAATTAGGCGTGAACGTGATTGAGGCCGGTTTTGCTGCCGCCAGTCCAGGCGACTTTGATTCTATCCATACGATTGCAGGCTTTATTACCCAGTCAACCGTTTGCTCGCTTGCCCGCGCCAGTGAGCATGATGTTCGCCGCGCTGGTGAAGCGATTACTCCTGCTATGCAGCACGCTGAAAAGAACGGGCGTATTCATACCTTTATTGCCACCAGCAAAATCCATATGGAAAACAAATTGCGCATGAGCGAAGACCAGGTTGTTGAGCGCGCAGTGCAAGCCGTTAAATGGGCACTGGAATATACCCATGATGTGGAATTTTCAGCCGAAGACGCGGTGCGTTCTGAAATGGATTTTCTAGTGCGCGTGTTCGATGCGGTCATTGCGGCTGGTGCAACTACAATCAACGTGCCTGATACAGTGGGATACAGTATTCCAGAGCCATGGGGTGAGCGTATGGCAACTTTGATTAAACGGGTCAAAAATGCAGACAAAGTAGTCTGGAGCACGCATTGTCATAATGATTTAGGCATGGCGGTTGCCAACTCCTTGGCGGCAGTCGCTAATGGAGCACGTCAAGTCGAATGTACCATCAATGGGTTGGGAGAACGCGCTGGTAATGCCAGCTTGGAAGAAGTGGTGATGGCGATTAAAACACGTCAAGATTACTTCAATTTAACAACAAGGATTGATGCGACCCAAATCGTACCAGCGTCTAAACTTGTGTCGACAATCACTGGCTATCCAGTGCAACCGAATAAAGCCATTGTCGGTGCCAATGCGTTTGCGCATGAAAGCGGCATTCATCAAGATGGCGTTTTAAAACATCGTGAAACCTATGAAATTATGCGTGCCGAAGATGTTGGCTGGAACACCAATAAACTTACTTTGGGTAAATTGTCAGGCCGCAATGCATTCAGAACGCGTTTAAAAGAATTGGGTATCGAATTAAGCAGTGAAGACGCGCTAAATGCGGCTTTCGCGCGCTTTAAAGCCTTAGCTGATAAAAAATCTGAAATCTTTGACGAAGACTTACATGCCTTATTGAGTGACGAATTTGACAGTGTCGCCAGTGAGCATTTTAAATTAGTTTATTTACATGTCGCCTCGCAGACTGGTGAGGTGCCGCATGCTGAAATTACCTTATCTGCCGATGGCATCGAAAAAAGCGCACAAGCAGATGGCGGTGGTCCAGTTGACGCCACTTTTAAAGCGATTGAAAGTATTGCAAACAGCGGCGTAGAGTTGCAACTGTATTCAGTTAACAACATTACCAGTGGCACAGATGCACAAGGTGAAGTAACCGTTCGCTTGTCCAAAGGTGGGCGCATTGTCAACGGACAAGGCGCCGATACAGATATTGTGATTGCATCAGCTAAAGCCTATCTAAATGGCTTAAATAAGCTGTATAGCAAGTCTGAAAAACTCAATCCTCAACTATAGGCATTGATGCGTAAAATAGGGGCTGCCTGAATTAGATGACGACCGACAGGCAGCCATTCCCATTGGGCTTAAATCCGCCACTATTTGACGCCTTTCTGCATCAACCACCGTGCGCCAATATGTCCATTGCAGTTACCAATGCCGTTAAAGGTGTGGTTAGCGTTTAAAAAAATGAACATACAAATTCCCACTTTCTTTTTACCAGCCATTTATAATGACGGACTAACCTTTTGAAACGGTTCAAAATGGCAAATGGTAAATCAACCCTGATTATCTGCTTCGCACTCGTCTGTACCTATTTTATTTGGGGTTCAACCTATTTGGCGATTCGTTTTGGCATTGAAAGTTTCCCACCGTTTTTAATGGCAGGTGTACGCTTTGCTATCGCGGGCGCTTTGTTATATGGATTGTTGCGATGGATGGGGCATCCACAACCAACATTGGCGCAATGGAAGGGCGCTAGTCTGGTTGGATTATTATTGCCAGCATTGGGCAATGGTACTGTCTGTTATGTCCAGCAAACCGTCAGCTCCAGTGTGGCAGCGCTAGCGATTGCTACTGCGCCGATTTGGATGGCGATTTTTTCCAGTGTTTGGGGCCATCACATTACCCGCCAAGAGTGGTTTGGTATTTTTTTTGGTATATTAGGGATAGGCTTGTTGAATTTAGGTGGTAGCTTGCATGGTGATGCTGTCAGTGCGTGGCTATTGATTTTTGCCGCTGCCAGTTGGTCGTTTGGCTCTATTTGGGGTAAACATTTACCCATGCCACAAGGATTAATGGGTGCTGCCTGTCAGATGTTATCAGGTGGGGTTTTTCTGTTGTTAGCAAGTGCTTACTTTGGCGAATCGTGGCCATCAACCATATCTGCTAAATCCTGGGGTGCAATGCTGTTTTTAATCCTACTTGGCTCCATCGTGGCCTACAGTGCTTTTCAATATTTGCTTAAAACTGTGCGACCATTGGTGGCAAGTAGTAATACTTTTGTTAATCCTATCGTGGCGTTTGCGGTGGGCATTTGGTTTGCAAACGAAGCAGTCACCCAAAATGAGCTGATTGCATTAGCAGTGATATTATTAGGCGTTGCCTTAATTTTAACGTCCAAGAATGTCGATGAAATTGAGTAAAAATTAATTAGTATTACCAATAACGTAAAGAAAACAGATGACACAAAATTTAGCCCTCTTTGATTTAGATAACACCTTACTTGCTGGCGACAGTGATTACAATTGGAGTTTGTTTCTCATTAGTGAAGGCCTGTTAGACGAGAAAACGCATCACGAAAGAAATGAGCAGTTTTATCAAGACTATAAAGATGGCTGTTTAGATATTTTTGCCTTTTTAAAATTCCAATTACAACCTTTAGCGCAACATCCCAAAGCGTTTTTAGATACTTTACATCTTAAATACATGGACAAAGTCATTCGCCCCATGATGACAGAACGGGCACAGGCTTTGGTCAACCAACATCAAGCAGATGGTGATTTATGCATGATTATTACTGCAACCAATAGCTTTGTGACCAAACCGATTGCAACCGCTTACGGCATCACACATTTGATTGGCACTGACCCAGAAATGGTCAATGGAGAATTTACTGGCCAAGTCAGTGGTGAGCCTAGCTTTCAAGCGGGCAAAGTATCCAGACTAAAAGCATGGCTAGCACAACGCAATCAGCGATTGGAAGATTTTAGCAAGAGTTACTTCTACAGTGATTCACATAACGACTTACCATTAATGAAACTGGTCACGCATCCTGTTGCGGTCGATGCGGATGAAACGCTATTGGCCTATGCAACCGCGCATGGATGGCCTAGCATTAGCTTAAGATAGGGATCTTTTTAATAAGATTTCTAGCACGAAGTGACTACCAACATAAGCTAATAGCAGTAGCACAAAACCAAACAGCGTCCAACGAATCGCAATTTTGCCACGCCAGCCATGGCGAAAGCGGCCATACAGCAGCCAAGCATAAATACACCATGAAGCAATGGAGAAAATCACTTTATGTGTAAATTGCAATGGTTCGCCAAAGATCGCCTCACTAAATAACATACCACTAAATAAGGTCAGTGTTAGCAAGATAAAGCCTAAGCGAATCACTTTAAATAATAAATTCTCCATCACCATTAAAGGCGGAAAACTGGGCAACTTAACCAACGTTGGTTTATTGTGCAAGCTACGCTCCACAATCGCCATGAGCGCAGCATGTAAAGCGGCAAAAGTAAACAAACTATAAGCCAGCATCGCAATCGCCACATGAGCAATAAACAAAAAACTGGTATTTTCTGCTGGTGGCACATAACGCGTAATATGCATGGCAGAGAGCAAAACAAAGATGGCCGTTGGAGGTAACACAAACGCTTGTAAGCTGTGTAAAGCATGGCTGCGACTGGCTAGCCAGTAAATTAAGGCGGTCAACCATAAAATAGCGGAGAGGGCGTAGAGTAAGCCCAAGTTAAAACCACCAAAGGCAAAAATATCGCGGTAAAGCAAAGCGCCATGCAAGATTAAACCCAAGGCAATCATCGCGCTATGCAGTTTTAAAGATTGCGTCGCTTCATTGGTGTTTGGTTTTAGTTTTGCGGTGCGCCAAAAGTCGACCGCAACGGCCATGTAAATAAAAGCAACAACCAAGTAAGGAATTAAATAAAGCATGATGTAATTATGTCAAAACTCACGCCAATCGCATAGCATGATGTAAAATTAGGGCAAATTAATTCATGAAAATCTAATTGAATCATCCTAGATGCATCCTATTAGGTGAATCCAAAAAGGCATCAATCAATGTTAGACAATTTAACTGGACGCTTACAAGGCGTTATTAAAAACCTGCGTGGTCAAGCGCGTTTAAGCGAAGATAATATTGCCGATGCGATGCGTGAAGTGCGGATGGCCTTACTAGAAGCCGATGTCGCACTGCCCGTCGTCAAAGACTTTATTACAAAAGTTAAAGAGCGAGCCAACGGCCGAGCAGTATTAGACAGTTTAACCCCTGGTCAAGCAGTCATCGAAGTGGTCAACGAGGCCCTAACCGAGTTAATGGGCAAAGCGAATGTTGCTCTTAATCTAGCCGCAGTACCGCCAGTGGTGATTTTGATGGCGGGTTTGCAAGGTTCAGGCAAAACAACCACTTCGGCCAAGCTAGCGAAACGATTAAAAGCCGACAAAAAGAAAGTACTGTTAACCAGCACAGACGTTTATCGACCTGCCGCCATTACACAGCTACAAACCTTAGCTAAACAGTTAGAAATTGATTGCTTTGACAGTCATATTCATCAGAAGCCGATTGATATCGCGGCGCAAACACTGGCCTACGCCAAGTCAAATTATTATGACGTAGTCATTGTTGATACTGCAGGTCGTTTAGGCATAGACGAAGCCATGATGGCAGAAATCAAAGCCTTGCATCAACTGCTCAAACCAACTGAAACCCTCTTTGTCGTAGACGCCATGCAAGGGCAAGATGCAGTCAACACCGCAAAAGCATTTGGTGAAGCATTGCCGCTGACTGGTGTTGTACTCACCAAGCTAGATGGAGATGCCCGTGGCGGTGCGGCGCTTTCAGTCAGACATGTCACAGGGCAGCCGATTAAATTTATTGGGGTGAGTGAAAAAGTAGATGGATTGGAACCATTTCACCCTGACCGCATGGCGGGCCGTATTTTAGGCATGGGCGATGTGCTCGGTTTAATTGAGCAAGCACATAAAAACGTTGATTTAGCAGAAGCGAAAAAAGTTGCAGATAAAATCAAATCAGGCAGTAAGTTTGATTTAGAAGACTTTAAATCGCAAATGGTCCAAATGCGTAATATGGGCGGCATGAGTGCGCTGATGGATAAAATGCCAGCGCAGGTAGCCGATATGGCATCAAAAGTCAGCAGTGATGATGCTGAGAAATCGCTACGTCGCATAGAAGGCATTATTAACAGCATGACCCCACTTGAGCGTCGCAAGCCAGAACTGATTAAAGCCACTCGTAAAAAGCGCATCGCAAACGGCAGTGGCGTGGAAGTGCAAGAAGTCAATCGACTATTGAAACAATTTGCTGAGACGCAAAAAATGATGAAAATGTTTAGCAAAGGCGGCATGGGAAAACTGATGCGTGGGATGGGCGGCTTAATGGGTGGCAAACTGCCAGGCATGCGGTAATTCAATGACTCGAATACATCGTTGACGATTTTTTTCTAACAATAATCATTAATATTGTATTTAATTCATTAAACCTTGTTGACCAAAGGTCTGGTTTCCAGCATAATCGCGGTCTTGCATTTTTGGGCAATCACTCAAAAGCATAGCAGTTAATGGGGAGTTAGCTCAGATGGTAGAGCAGTGGACTTTTAATCCATTTGTCGCGGGTTCGATCCCCGCACTCCCTACCAAGATACATAAGGCTTTCAGAGATGAAAGCCTTTTTTCTTTTGTGGCATTCGATTCGCTGATGCTACATCATGATTTTACTTAGCCATGGTTCATGATGAACAATAGTCATGCATTGTGGTGCTGGGGTATGATTCATACATGAGTTAGCCATCTGGCTAACCGTCAACAACTTAAAGGAAATCATCATGTGGACAACACCAGCAGCAACTGAAATGCGTTTTGGCTTTGAAGTGACAATGTACGTCATGAATAAGTAATTTGGCATTCAGCCTAGATCAAGGGAGCTTTCAGCTCCCTTTTATTTTGTAATTATTATAAGGAGTAGCAGTATGAAAAAATCAATCATGATGATATTGGTGGCAATTGTTTCTTTTGTTTTAGGCGGCTTTGCGTTTTATAGCGTTAGCGATTATGAAAGTCGCGAAGAAAGATTTGAGGTGCTAGACGCACAGGAGCATAACGATCACATGAGTGCTTGCATTGCTAAAGCTTTAGAGCGGCATCAAGGCGCTTTGATGGAAGTTGAGCTTGAAAAAGAAGATGACCGCTGGGTGTTTGATATTGATATTCAAGCAGAAGATGGCAAAACTTGGGATATTGAATGTGATATTCATTCATCCGAAATTGTTGATGACAGTATTGACCGCGATTAATGCCTCCACAGCATCATTGATCAAGGCTATCAGCGATGATAGCCTTTTATTTTGTCTGATGGCGTAGATGCCTTAAGACTGGCGTCTATGGGTTCTCAGCCGAGATCGATTCCAAAACATTAAATGCCAATAGTAGCCGTCAAGCGTACTTTTCTGCATCATCGGATTTGTAAAAAAAACAAACAAAAAACATAATGTTATTATTTTTTGAATTTAATCAATGAGTTAATGCGTTCATAAAAGTGAGCGATTTCGTCAAAATCCAGCCAATATCATGTTTATAATGAGTCTACTAAACACTGATTTAAACCACTTGATTTCTTTATGCTTCAACAAGGACAGATATGAAAATGTTAAAACAATTTGGTCTATTTATTCTAAGCAGCGCTTTTGTCATTCATGCCAATGCCGCTATGCAAATTGATGCATGCTCGAAACTACCCACCCCAGTACAATCCAATATCAATGCTTGGAACGACATTGCACTGCAAGGTAATAATATCATTAACAATATTGATAATCTTGCATCTAATGTTAATGCGATTTTAAAGGTGGATGCGGACCTGAAAAAAATGGAATCTGACCTCACAGCAGCGACTAAAACATTCGGCACATTGATTCCTGTTGTTTCTCCAGTGGCTTCAGTGAAAAATGTCTTTACCCTTGCCAATGATACCTTCGGTGAACTTAACAACAAAGGCGTGAAGCCTTCACACAACATCACCGACCAAATAGCGACAAAGAGCGGGATCAAAGCGCTACAGTCTAAACTAGATAAAGAAGTGAAACCTCAAATTCAAAAAATTGTTGATCAAGCAAGCAAAAATGCTACGGAACTAACTGCACAGTTATCCAAATTTAAGAGCGCATGTAGTGCGCTGGCCAATTTCAACCAAAGTTGTACTGTGCCCACAGCCCAAATCAATCAGCTAAATACTTCTTCTACACGGATTGTTGCTGACTTAACATCAGCACAAAATGATTTTGTTGCCCTAGAAAAGAAAGTAAACAGCAACCTAAAAGATGTGCAAAGTGCGATCGATTTTTCTCAGGATATGGAAAAGGCGGTTGCAACGCTTAAGTCACCAGTCGATGCTATTGCAGGCAGTGTTGGTAAAGTTGGTGACTTGTTGAGCAAGAAAATTAAAATCAAAGTTGCAACATTTAACAAATCTTTCACGCTTAAAAGCGCCTTTAAAGAAGTCAACAGTATCATTAAAACGATCAAAAAAATCCCAGGTGTTAAAAACGTTGAGAGTGCAGTCAATAAACCGATTACGGCAGTTATGGATGAAGTAACGAAACCGATGGAGCAGGCGATTAAACCACTGCAAAAAGGACTAAAGCCGCCTTCATTTAGTTTATCAAGCTTTAGCACAAAGATCGGTAGCTTTAATACGATTACAAATGATCTTAATAACAGCGCCAATAACGCCACAAAGCGCTATCAAGACTTAACGGGCATGCTGAACATTGCTAACAATAACTTTGGAATAAAATGTAATTAGTGAGTCATCAAACCTAAGCTGAGACCATGATTGTACTTAGCTATTGTTGGCTATTGCTGATGATGAACAAGTCATCTCGCATTCAGCATACATCAAGGGAGCTTAGGCTTCCTTTTTGTTGCTTTCTAGCCGAGGACAGCGCCATTGTGCGATTAATGCCATGTTTTTCTAAAGTCCCATGGTGCGATTGGGTTCTCGTCTTTCCATAAGCCAAGCTGGTGTTTCTTGGCTAATGCGGCGGCTTGCGCATATAAGGCGCGATCTTCAACGTTTTGCTCTTTTTGATAGTAGCGATAGTGCCAAGCTGAACCGCTTTTTATTTGTGCTAAATTGATGTCTAGACCATCTAAATAAACTTTGCCAAGGATGCGGTTGTACTTGTCATATTTTTGATAAGTAATCTTGACCGTTTGCTGACCAACTAAATCAAACAAAGACTGCTTGGATTGCAGGCCATAGGCTTGATGGCGCTCTGGGGCATCAATACCAGACAGCCTAATCTTGTACTGAACGCCTTCGGTAACCACCGTAATCGAATCGCCATCAGTCACCGCAACCACCTCACCGATGAGCGTGTCTGCCAACCCGAGTTTAGGCATGAGCAACGCCAGCAACAAGACGGCGTTAAGGCCATGATGAAAAGTCTGATTAAAGCGCCTATACGCCATCAAATACCTATTGAGTAGTGGTATCGCAGCTGATTGGTTGTCTTTATGGTAAATGGTAGGCTTGTTCACGATAAAGTAATGAAGGCAATAAGCTGTGGGCCAGTGCGCGCTTTTCCAATGCAGCTGCATCATCTGGTGCTGGGCTAGCGTTAAGTTTTTTTGCCTGCTGGTCATAGACGGCAAAAGTAGGTTTCTTCTCCGCTCTAAGCACAACCGCCTGCTGACCTTCCATCCACGCATAATTGGCATGGTATTGCATCATGGCGCGGCCAGGTAAGTCTGCTGGTTCTGCACTAATGTCGCGCCCCACCATTGGATGTACGGCATCGATACCCATCAAAGAAATCAAAGTGGTTGGTAAATCAACCTGACTAGCAACAGTTTTAATGACGCGTGGTTTTATGTCAGCACCTAAAATCAGGCCAGGGATATGGAAGTTTTTCACTGGCACTAAATCATCGCCTCTTACCCGAATATCATGGTCAGCAACAATCAAAAACAAAGTGTTTTTCCAATAAGGGCTAGCTTTTGCTTTTTTAAAAAATTCACCATAGGCATAATCAGCATATTTGACCGCATTATGGTCGGTGGCTTTGGGCTGCTCATACAAATCAATACGCCCGTCTGGAAACTCAAAAGGCGTATGGTTGCTTGAACTAAAGACCAAAGTAAAAAAAGGTTTTCCATCCGCATGATGCTTGAGTAGCTGCTCGTGCGTTTTATTGAATAAATCTTCATCAGACACCCCCCAGCTACCAGTGAATACAGGATGTTCGTAATTCTCTTTATCAACCACTGAATTGAAATCATTTCCAAGGAAAAAACGACGCATATTATCAAAGTGGCCTTCACCACCATAGATAAACTCACTTGAGTAGCCGTTTTTGCTCAGCAAACTAGCCAAGGTAAAGAAATGATTTTGTGCTAAGGATAACTTGACTGTGCTTTGGGCTGGTGTTGGCAAAAATCCAGTCACGACCGCCTCAATCCCTCTTACCGAGCGAGTACCGGTGGCATATAAGTTTTCAAACCACCAACCTTGCGCTTTGAGCTTCTCCAGTTCAGGCGTCACAGGGGTGCCGCCTAATGACTCGACAAAAGTCGCGCCCAAACTTTCTTGCAAGACAATAACAAGGTTTAATGGATGCTCACGCCTTACAGAAGCCACTTGTCGGGTTAGGGTCGGCAGGGTAGCATTGCCTAATAAAGGCCGTTGGTCTTGCAAGCGGTCGCGCGTGATTTGTACTTGTTGCATGATGTCAGCCAGCGCCATTTTTCCGTATATTTCACTCGATTTACTTTCATGCTTTAAATTATAAATAGCATGAAAAACAGACCAAGTAGAATTAATCACTAAGCTATTAACCATTGTATCGCTGGTAATAGCAAACATTGCAGGGTTGGCTGGTCTATGGTCTGTGGTGGAACGCACAGAAAAAACAGTGAATACAATGACCAAAGGCAAGGCGACCCAGTATCGCAGATTGTTTGCTGGGCGCTCACAGCTTAACCAGCCTTGCATGAATTGCCGCATAGACCATGTTGTTGCAATGACTAAAGCGATTGCGACAAACACCTGTAGGCGAAAGCCATTCCACAGCATAGGCATGACTTCTTTTGGATATTTTAAATACTCGATAAATAAACGGTTAGGCCTGCTATCGTACTCGGCGATAAACGCTGGCGATGCCGCTTCTAAAAAGACCAGCAAGATGAACGCAAGCAATACCCAAAAATAACTTAACTTTTTCCAAGCATGCCAACTTTTTTGATGGGCAAATAGCGGTGAAATAAGCAATGGAATAATCGTAAGCAAGCCAAGCTGAATCATATCGACCCGCAAGCCCTGCAACAAGATGGGCAGCCATGCGCCTGTTGCTGTGACGCGCTCATATTGCCAAAGCATCAGTCCAGCACGAGATAAAGAAAGCATAGGCAACGCAACAAGATACAATGCGGCCAACGGTGCGTAAGGGCCAAGCGGCTTTAGTATTTTCCAAAGAGGGTTAAGCATGGGCGTTAAAATAATCAATTGGTTAAACAATGAATCATTATAATATTTTTACTCACAATTCGTTGTTTTTTAGCATTTAAACGGCATTTAATCAGCAACTAGACTTAAGATTTCTAATGATTTTGGATTTCTAATGATTTTGGTTTAAAGTAAAGACCAAACGATGAAACGCATTGTTTGCTTGCAACAAAGTTTTGCAATGCGCCCAGTGGTATGTCTAGTAGCCTCTTTTTTGGCAGGTGACAATCACAATCAATGGAATGGATGGATAAAAAAGTGACAAAACAAAGTGCGCAATCCGCATGCTTTGAGCGATTGATGTTAGGGATGCAAGACCAGGCTTTTTTGTTTGACGCCACGACATGGCAACTCGTCAATGCAAGTCAAAGCGCATGCCAATCATTCGGCATGCAATGGCCCACACCCCAGCCACAGTCAATAGAAGCCGTGCTAGGGGTTAGCCAAAAAGACTTAATGGCCGCGCTTTCATCGGCTGCCGCAGCTACAAGCACGCCATTTGCACAATGGCAATTCAGCCGCATTGAAGACACCAATCATGCCTACCTGTTAGCGATTAAACACTCGACCCCCCACAGCGACACGCGCTTTAATCGCTTGGTACAAAATACGCCAGGACTAGTATTTGAATTTCACTTAGAAGACAACAAGCAAATCCAGTTTGCCTATATCAGTGACGGCAGTTACGCATTGCTCGGTATCGCACCAGAAGCGTTAAAACAAGCACCGCAACATTTTTTTGCCATCATCCATCAAGCTGACCGCAAGCGCTTAGAAAAAAACATTCAAACCTCTGCCGCCAACTTATCGCTGCTAAACTGGGAGGGGCGAGTTTGGATTGAAGCATGGCAAGATACGAAATGGGTCAATATCAGAGCAACCCCAACAACATTAGCCAGTGGCATGCTGCAGTGGTCGGGCATCATGACCAACATCACCCACAGCAAACAAGAAAAAATCGAGCTAGCGCAATCCCGCAAACGTCTAGCAGTGCTTGGCGCCCATTTAAACACAGTCAAAGAGCAAGAAAGAGCCCGCATTTCACGCGAGCTTCACGATGACTTAGGTGGCAACTTGACCGTAGTTAAAATGGGGTTAAGCGCTTTGCTCAAACACATGCCCGACAGCGAGCAAGTCTTAATTGAGAAAACCCAACAGCTTAAAACCGTCATCGACGCGACTTTTGAAGCGGTGCATAGAATCTCAAGTGATTTAAGACCCAATATATTAGAGCTTGGGCTTGTTGCGGCGCTGGCATGGCAAGCCAAACAATTTGAACAGCAGTTTGAGATTGCTTGTGTTTTTACAACCAATAACAACGCAGCGCAAGCCACACCAGAACAAGCCATCACCCTTTTTAGAGTCTGCCAAGAAGCGATGTCGAATATTGCCAAATATGCGCAAGCCACACGGGTAGAAGTAGATTTAGTTTTTGCAACATCTCATCTTGCACTATGCATCACCGATAATGGCATCGGCATGCAGCCCTCAGACAGGGTAAAGCCAGATACTTTTGGTTTGCTTGGTATGCAAGAGCGTGTGCTAGCGCTGAAAGGCGTATTTAAAATAGAAAGCCCAATCACGGCAACTGGAACAAGAATTAGAGTCAGACTGCCCAACACCTGATACACTAAAGCCTCATGCAATAACGCATTAATTTTAACAATAAGCAATGACAAAAAAGCGATATGAAAAATAAGATTAACGTCATCATTGTAGACGACCATATTATTTTAAGGGCAGGCCTAAAACAAGTGCTTTCTGAAACAGGCGATATTCAAGTCATTGCCGAAGCAGGGACCGCCCATGAGGCCATTCAACACTGCCGTTTACTCGATGTGGATGTGCTGTTGTTAGACATTTCACTGCCTGACCGCAGTGGCATTGAAGCCTTAACATGGATTAAAAAAGAGCGCCCAGAAACCGCAGTGCTTATCCTTTCCATGCACAAAGAAGACCAATATGCGATGCATGCACTAAAAGCAGGTGCTGCTGGCTACTTATGCAAACAAAGTGCCGCCGATGAATTAGTTAATGCCTTGTATGTCGTTGCCGCTGGTAAAAAATACATCAGCCCCACTGTGGTAGACATCCTAGCGAAGCAAGTAACGGGAGAAGGTGAAAAAGCCTTACACGAAAGACTGTCAAAAAGAGAGTATCAAACCTTAATCATGATTACCTCTGGACTTTCAGTCAGTCAAATTGCCAAAAAACTATCCCTGTCAGCCAAAACAGTCAGTATGTATCGTGCGCGGCTACTAGAAAAAATGCAACTCAAACACAACGCAGAACTCACCCATTACGCCATTAAACATCACCTAGTAGAATAGCCCTGTTAATCAAGCGGCTAGCCCGTCGGCAAGCCTTCTTGATTGGGCTATAGGCGCTTACGCGCTTGTTAAAAATCCGCTACGCATGGCGTTAACGCCTTATTTCTTTAACAACTGCTTACTTTCTATTGCCTCGATGCGGCGGAGTAATTCGGCCTGCATGGCTTTGGCTGCGGCGGCTTCTGCTTTGGCGGCGGTGGCCTCTGCTTTGGCGGCTTGGGCTTTTGCTTTGGCCTCGGCGGCTTCTGCTTCTGCGCGGTTAACTTTGTTGTGCAAGCGCTCGTTTTTAATTTTAGCTTGTTCACGTTCCGCTTTTGCTTGCACCAATTCGCTGGCGGTGCT
>Ga0129324_10000084_pt1 | contig 59642 bp, 63 predicted proteins | sample CPBDNA_7_FD_96879 | JGI IMG/M metagenome (GOLD analysis project Ga0129324, IMG submission 96879) | Freshwater to marine salinity gradient microbial communities from Chesapeake Bay, USA - CPBay_Spr_15_0.2_DNA | ecosystem: Environmental > Aquatic > Marine > Coastal | place: USA: Chesapeake Bay... | reverse complement strand
GATCCTCTATAACGCGGGCACGCAAAAACGGATGTGAGTAATATGATCGAAAGCGGCCCAAATGGTACGGCGCTCGAACACGCGAAGCATGTTGCACCAAATGGTGCGGACGTAGACATGGCAGACGCGGGTCCGCGCTTCCGTCTCAATGATTTCGTGGTCTTACTTAAGCCCCGCATCATGTCGTTGGTGGTGCTGACCGGTTTGGTCGGCTTGCTGATGGCGCCGGGCGGCGCCACGGCGACAACGGGTCTGATGGCGATTGCGTGCATTGCCGCCGGCGCCGGTGCCGCTGGTGCCATTAACATGTGGTATGACCGCGACATCGATTTGGTCATGCGCCGCACTCAGAATCGGCCTTTACCGGGCGGTCGTGTCGGCCCGCAATTGGCGCTGGGCTACGGCTTGGTGCTCGGAATCGGCTCAATTTCGCTGATGACCTTCAAAGTCGGCTACGTCCCCGCCGCATTGTTGGCGCTGACGATTTTTTATTACGTTATTATCTATACCGCTTGGTTGAAGCGCCGCACGCCGCAGAACATCGTCATCGGCGGCGCTGCAGGCGCTTTCCCGCCGTTGATCGGTTGGGCGGCTGTGACCGGCACCGTGGACCCGGGCGGCATTGCGCTATTCATGATTATCTTCCTTTGGACGCCGCCGCATTCCTGGGCATTGGCACTTTTCCGCAGCGAAGATTACGCCAACGCCGGTGTCCCGATGTTGCCCGTCGTCTCCGGTGAGCACGAAACCAAGCGTCAGATGCTGATCTATACGGTGCTGATGATTGCTTCGACGTTGGCTCCTGCGGCGCTCGGTGTTTCCGGTCTGTTTTATCTGGTAACCGCGATCACTCTGGGCGGGATCTTTTGGGTCAAGATGTGGCGGCTTTGGAAGGTCGAGGGGACAGAACCCGCAAAGCCGTTGTTCTTATATTCGATTTTGTATTTGTTCTTGATTTTCTTAGCGATGATCGCCGACCGCTTGGTATTTTTCCCGGTCGTCTGACCCAATGCCGGACAGTCACGCAGCCCCTGCGTATCAACAGCTTGAATCTCGTTTTCGCCGCATCGCCTTGATCGGCGAAGCCGAGGGCGTGCTGCATTGGGACTACGCTGCGATCATGCCGTCCGGCGGTGCCGAAGCGCGAAGCGAACAGCTCGCCGAACTCGGTGCCATCGCGCACGGGCTTTTGGTCGCGCCGGATACCCGCGATCTTTTGGACACCGCGACAAACGAAGCCGACACGTTGGACGATTGGCAGGTCGCCAACCTCCGCGAGATGAAGCGCCGCCACAAGCGCGCCTCTGCGCTCGACGAAGACTTTGTGACACGCATGGCCCGCGCCTCCAGTACGTCAGAGCAAGCGTGGCGTAGAGCCCGTGCGGAAAGCGACTTTTCCATCGTCACTCAGCCGCTCTCCACCCTTATCGACATGGTGCGGGAAAAAGCCGATCGCATTGGTACCGCGCTTAACCTTGCACCCTATGACGCATTGTTGGATGCGTTCGAGCCGGGTGCGCGCACGGCCAGCATTGACCCCGTGTTTGACGACCTAGCCGCGTTTTTGCCAGATTTCCTTGAAGACGTGCTCGCGCACCAAGCGCGCCAGCCTGCCATCATCAAACCCGAAGGTCCGTTCCCGAAATCGGCACAACGTGAACTCGGCATCGAATTCATGAAGGTCTTGGGCTTTGATTTTCGGCACGGTCGCTTGGACGTCAGCCATCATCCGTTCTGCGGCGGTGTGCCGGACGATGTTCGCATTACAACGCGTTATGACGAAGACGATTTCACGTCTGCGCTGATGGGCGTGCTGCACGAAACCGGCCATGCGCTTTACAGCCAAGGTCTGCCCGAAGATTGGCGCCTGCAGCCGGTCGGCGAAGCACTCGGCATGTCGATCCACGAAAGCCAATCGTTGATGATGGAGATGCAAGTCTGCCGGTCGCGCCGCTTCTTGGAATTCGCGATCCCGAAAATGCAGGCTGCCTTTAACAATCCAGGCCCGTGGTGGAACATCGAAAATATGATCCGCGTGTATCACAACGTGGACCGCAGTCTCATTCGCGTCGACGCCGACGAGGTTACCTATCCACTGCACATCATCGTGCGCTATCGGCTTGAACAAAAGCTGCTGGCCGGCACCCTTGATGTCGCCGATATCCCGGAAGCTTGGAACGCATCATTCGCTGATCTGGTGGGCACCAAAGTACCCGACGACGCCCACGGCTGCCTACAAGACATTCATTGGTTCGATGGTATGATCGGATATTTCCCGACGTATACCTTGGGGGCGATGACAGCCGCACAATTCTATCAAGCGGCCTGCACCCAAGACCCGTCAATCCCAGCTGGCATTACTGACGGCGACTTCCAACCGCTGGTGGCCTGGTTGCGCGACAACATTCACACCACCGGTCGCCTCGAATCCGCCCCAGACCTGCTGACCCGTGTCACCGGCCGACCGCTCGAAGCGGCGCCGTTTAAGGCGCACTTAAAATCACGCTACTTGCCAGATTAAGAAAGCCCCCTCACCTAGCCTCTCCCCCATAATTGGAGGAGAGGGATTCCTGTCAGCCTTGTCTATGCAGCCCGGCCCCGATACGTTAGCGAAAATCAGCTGCTGCTCCTTGGGAGGATACGTTTTTGCGATATATTTCGACCCGCGGCCGTGCGCCGGAGCTCGGTTTCGAGGATGTTTTGCTGTCCGGACTCGCGCGCGACGGCGGCCTATATGTCCCCGCTGTCTGGCCACGTTTTAATGCCGCTCAACTCGAAGCTATGAAGGCCCTGGATTACAATGGCTTGGCACTCGAAGTGATCCGTCCTTTCGTCGGCGGCGCCATTGACGATGCCGACCTGAAGGCGATCATCGACAAAGCCTACGCAACATTCGAGACCCCGGAGATCACCCCGCTGATCGAGCTCGAAGACGGGTTATTTGTAATGGAGCTATTCCATGGCCCGACCCTGGCGTTCAAAGACGTCGCCATGCAGTTGTTGGGAGGCCTATTCGATCACGTGCTCAAAGCACGCGGCGAGCGAGTAACGATTGTCGGTGCGACCTCCGGCGATACCGGCTCGGCGGCGATTGCCGCCTGTCAGGGCAAAGAAGCGGTCGATATCTATATGCTGCACCCAAAGGGCCGGGTCTCCGAAGTGCAGCGGCGCCAGATGACCACGGTGATCGCAGATAACGTTTATAACCTCGCCGTCGATGGCACCTTTGATGATTGCCAAGACTTGGTGAAGGCAATGTTCAACGACACGCCGTTTCGCGACCGCCACCATTTGTCAGCGGTGAACTCGATCAACTGGGCCCGGGTGATGGTGCAGATCGTGTATTACTTCCATGCGGCCTTACATTTGGGTGCACCCGAAAAAGCGGTGTCGTTCAGTGTGCCGACCGGCAACTTCGGTAACGTGTTCGCAGGTTACGGCGCAAAGCAAATGGGGCTGCCGATCAAACGATTGTTGGTCGCTTCCAACGCCAACGACATCTTGGCGCGCTTTTTTGACGGTGGCGAGATGCGCATGGACGGGGTCGTCCCGACGATCAGCCCAAGCATGGACATTCAAGTCTCCAGCAACTTCGAGCGTTTGCTGTTCGACATGCTGGGCCGGGACGGCAATCGCGTGACTGAAACATTAAAGACATTTCGCGACACCGGCAGCTTTCGTATCGACAAAAAACTACTGGAGAAAGTGCGCGAAACCTTTGACGGCGCGCGCTACGACGACAATCAAACGTCTGAAGTCATTCGCAATGTATATGACACCACAGGCATGCTGCTGGACCCACACTCGGCCATCGGTGTCGCAGCTGCGACCAGCCCCGAAAACCGCGACCACGACGGCACACCGATGGTGGTGTTAGCAACGGCGCATCCGGCAAAATTTCCGGACGCCGTCGAAGCCGCCAGCGGCGTTCGTCCGGCACTCCCGGATCGTCTCGCCGATCTGTATGATCGGCCCGAAAAAGCACAAGACATCGCAAATGATCTGGGCGCCATCGAAGCCTTGATCGACGAAACCCAATCACAGAATGTGCCGGCAAGATGACCGTCCGCGTGACACAGCTTGATAACGGCATGCGCGTCGCCACAGACGCCATGGCAACGGTCGAAACGGTGAGCCTAGGCGCCTGGGTCGAGACCGGGGCCCGCGACGAAGCGCCGGAAATCAACGGCATCTCGCACTTGCTGGAGCACATGGTTTTTAAGGGCACCGAGCGTCGCTCGGCCCGCGCCATCGCCGAAGAAATTGAAGCCGTCGGTGGGCATTTGAATGCCTACACGTCGCGCGAAAACACGGCGTATTATGCGAAGGTCCTCAAAGACGATATTGGGCTCGCTGTGGATCTGGTGTCTGACATCGTGCTTAACGCGACCATGGACCCGGTCGAGCTTGAGCGTGAAAAATCCGTGATCTGTCAGGAAATCCATCAAGCCCACGACACGCCGGACGACATCGTCTTCGACAGCTTGCAGGAAACCGCCTACCCCGAGCAAGCGATCGGTCGGCCGGTATTGGGCACCGAACAAATCGTAAGGGGCCTCGCCCGCGACGACATCGCCAACTATCGTACCACCGGCTATACGGCGCCTGCCGTTGTATTCTGTGCGGCCGGCCGCGTTGATCATGATGTACTGGTCGACCTCATCGCCGACGCTTTCGATGCACTCCCCGCAACACCCCGAAGTGTCCGCACACCGGCCACCTACAAAGGCGGCGATCACCGGACCGAACGTGACTTGGAACAAGTGCATATCGTGCTCGGCCTCGAAGGGGTCGGCTATAAAGAAGATGCCTTTTATGCAGCGTCGGTGCTATCGACGCTGTTCGGCGGCGGCATGTCATCGCGCTTGTTCCAGGAAATCCGAGAAGAACGCGGGCTCGCATATTCGATCTATTCGTTCCTGTCATGCTGCGAAGATTCCGGCATGTTCGGCATTTATGCCGGCACCGGCACCGACGAAGTCGGCGAGTTGTTACCGATAATTGCAGGCGAAGCGGAAAAGCTGATCGGCACGCTCAGCGAAGACGAAACCGCCCGCGCACGCGCACAACTGAAAGCCAATATTTTGATGGCTCGCGAAAGCACGTCGGCGCGTGCCGAACAACTGGCACGCCATCTGATGCTGTTTGATCGCCCACTTGATGTTGCTGAATTGGTGGAAAAAATCGACGCCGTCGACGATGCCGCGGTCAAAGCCGTCGCCGAGCGTTTGTTCAAAGGTACGCCGACATTGGCTGCCATCGGTCCGGTTAGCAACGTCGAAGCATTCGACACCCTAGCCGCCCGTTTCGCGTAAGCGATATGCACCCCGCCAACATCCTGCTTGAGCCCGGCCACTTCGTACGCCATCCCAAAGCACCTGAACTGGGCCTGGGCCGCGTGCAAACAATTGTCGGCGATAAGATCACAGTGAACTTCGAAAACGCCGGAAAACTGATCGTCGACGGCGCGGTAATCGAATTGCTGGCAACTGATCCGAATAAAACCAGCTAAAGATACGCCGCCTTAGCGGTCCGCCGCCCGACTGCCGCGCGCCATGTCGGTAATCAACGCAACCTCTTCAGCCGGCAGCGCATCGGGGAGCCCCTGCTCGAGCGGGTCAAAATGGAACAGGTACAAGCGCGACACAAACGCAGCGATGGGCAGCGAGCTCTCGCCAAAACGCTCGCCATGGCCCTCGGTGGCAACAACCACGTCATTGCCCCAATCCTGACCGCTGTCGTTGTTAGGATTGAAGAAATACACCCGCATCACGCTGTCAGAATCCAACGCAACCCGACAGATTGAAATCGCGTGCCAGCCAACGTAACGCGCCGCACTATCGGTCATCGCGACCCCAGCCGGCTGCGGATGAATTACCGGCTGATTGCCGTTGTATTTGGGATGATACGCGGCATAAAACCGACGCACGAAACCATCAAAGTCGCTCAGCTTACCCGTTGCGACATCAACCGCGATATCACAACCACGCCCGACCCACCAGCCGTGCAGTTCACGGTTCACCCATTGGTGCATATCGCCTTCGCGACCGATGCATAGGGTTGCCATTTGCGCGTAGATTCGGTCCAGGTGCGGCACGACAATCGTCGACACGGCGTCGACGTCCCAGGGACGCCCATGCTGAACGCCAGCGTTCGGCGCTGCAGACGACACAGGTGTGCCTTCAAAGGTGATGACGACTTCGTCATCGCGGGCCGCCCAGGTGACGATCTGCAATAAGTAATCCGGATCCGTGAATGACCACATGGACAGTGCACGCGCCGCCTGACACGTTGGGTTGTTGCCTTGGCCGACGCCGAACGTCTGGCCCAGCACCGAGAGCACGCCGGCGCTCAAAAACACATTTGCAGGGTGTGCGCTGCCGAACGCGGTGGTGATCGCAGTTTCGGCATCAGCACACAGCGTCATGACAATCTGGCGCCACAGCGCAGGGGCGACCGGCGGCATAAACAAAACCCCACGCTCCAAGGTCATCGCAAGACCGTAGACAGCCTGCGGCGTTTCCGGGTGCACCGCATGATCAATCAATGCGTAGGTCAGATCGCCTTAACACTTCAAGGCATCGGCGCCGGTGCTGGAAAGACCCAACGCATCTGGAATCAGCGCGGGCGCATGTGCCAGTATATGCCGTAAAAACAGGGCATGATACGCCGACACCAAGCCGGTATCGTGTATCGCGCGTGCGAACGCGATGGCTTCCTTGGCCAAGCCTGCCGTGTCCATGGCCGAAATGCGGGCTTTATAAACATCTATTCCCGGATCTTCGCGGCACCCCGACGTCGGTCCGAACACGGCGCTGACAAGGCGGTCTGCCCCCCATCCACCACTGCCGGTACTGGCAACGCTTGTGACGCCATCCGTACCTTGGCCGACATTCCCATCGACAAGCCATACGGAGATCTGTGCAATCATCGCCTTAATGTCATCAACGACAATCGGCCGTTGCGCCAGCAACCGCCAGATTTCGGCAATCAGCGTATCCAGGATCGAATCATGGCCGATGTTGCGCACGATATGCGCATAAAGCTTCCGACACACGGCATCCATATTGCCGGCCCGCATCCTTGATGCTTCATCGGCATTGGCAAAGACAAGATCCAGGTTAAGCCCAACCACTTGCGATAAGAAATTGTGCGCCTGTTCTGACGCGATCCGAGGATGGAAATAGTCTCGCTTCGCCACTGCCAGCATCCGCAGATGGTTCAACGCTTCCAGCATCGCTGTTGCGGTATCTGAAAGCTTCAGCGTACGGCCGGCCATAGCGGCCTGCAGATTGTCAGGGTCGGCCCAATCCGTACCTTCGAACACGCCGGACAATTCCAGTTGTTCGATGCGCGCATATACGGCCTCGACGCCACCGTCAGATAACATGCAGCGTCGCGCCATATCGAGCACGGCCGCCCGATGACGCATGCGCGCAAAAGGACGCGCCTCGGCCATGCGGGCCTGGGCGTCGTCCATTTTGCGAAGCAGGCCCGTTTGGCTGCTCGCAGGTGCCGAGCCGAACCCAGCCGGCGCGGTGTCCGTCATTTAAGTGTTCTCCTGACCTAGTGCGCACCGCAGATACGGCGCAAACCGGGCTTTCCCCTAAACGTAAAAGTCCAAATCCTCTTGCGCGAGCAACAATTCACGCATGCGATATGGATCGTCGCCGAAAAAGTACACCAAGCCCCAGTGGGTGCCAAACGCAGTTCGCTTGGTAACCTTGTTCTGCATCGGTGCCATCAGCTCGTGAGATTCGAAGAATGGATCGTTTTCGGTCTCTGGGGGGATATTTAATTCGCTGACCACGCGACGGCGAGGGTACACGCCGAAGCAACCGGCATGTCCGGTCGCACCGGTGACTTCCTCTGGGAAAAAGGCATCGATTTCTTCTTGGGTGGTGTGTGGATCAAACATCAACACCATGCCCTGATAACAGTTGAAGCCGTATGCGCGCTCGATCAATTCAAACGCGTTAAAGCCAGGCGGACGATATGCAACTTCACCGAAGTACATCTTTCCGTCGCTGGTCACGAAGTATTCTGGGTGAATGAAACCGAAATCAATATTGAAGGTTTCAATCAGCTTTTCAATTTCTTCGGTGACGCGATCGCGCCATTTTTCAAGTTCCGGCGTCGCCGGGACGAACACCGAATATCCCAAGTGCACATACTCGGAAATATTCAGGAACTGAATCTTACGATCTTTAATAAACGCTTCGACGGCAAACTCCCACCCGTCCAAGTGACTTTCCATCAGCGACGGAAATTCATCGTCAGGGATATTGTCGACGTCTTCGGCAGTCCGCACGACGCGGTGGCCCAGACAACCGGCCTTATCAAACGCTTTGACGTGGATCGGGTCGTTCGGGTCGCCGTCCAGCTTCAACAGCGCTTCGTTAACGCGGCGCAGGAAGTTGACGACATCGGTCTTGTTTTGCGCTTCTTCAAAAATACCCACACGAATGCCGTCGAGTTGTGCGCGCCGCTTCATCATCGCCTTGTTGCGGAAAAGCATCGCCTGGTTCATCAGGCGCGGATTTTTCAGCAGCACCGCATTAACTGCACCTGCCCACTCGACAGTTTCCTCGAACAGCGGGATGGCGACATCGACGCCCATTTCCTGAAGTTTCTCGCCCAGCTCGAACGAGCGCTCATTGAGGCGCTCAAAGTCCCAAGACATGAACGGGATATCATTTTGGTCAGCGTATTCTTTGGCCCAAGACGGCGCGACGATAATGTAACGTCGATCGAAGCGATCAATGGCGTCGATGGCGTTCAGGCTCCAGCCGAAAATCGCGACGTAGCCTTTGTTCGGGTCTTTATCAGCATTTGCATCTTTAGAAGCCATAAGTTGGCAATCTCCTAGGTCTGTTCAGTCGTTATTGAATGAAAAGGGCAAACAGATGCCTCAGGCAACGTTTGCAGAGTTGCGCAGTTAATATCCCAAAAATTCGTGTAATTCAACGCTGTTAGAGATAAAATATAAATAAATTTCGATAAATAAATAAATATATGTATAACGAAAGTTGATCCTGTGATGAATATTTTATTTATTTTAAAAGTATACATCAAGTACACGCAAAAAATCCCACTTTTCTCGGATTTTTTATTTTATATTTATTGTGATTTATAGAATTAAATGTGCACGGCGACAAAAGACGCCGCCGCATCAGTCCGGATCGTTCTGATCATCCAAGTACGCATCGACGATTTGATAAATCGCTTCGGCGTGCTCTTCGTCACCGCTGAAAACAACGTTTGCGGTGTCACCATAAACGTTGAGCACATAGCCCCGCGCGGAGCAGACCTTTTCCATAGCGGTAATAACCGGCATCAGGACTTCGTTGTTCAAGCTTTCTGCGGTCGGACATTGGTCCATGCGTTTGATCAACGCCGCGACCGGATCGTTAGGTTTGCCGCTCGGTCGGTCGCCGCCGGACTTTTTGTGATCCTTTTGCGGGCGCTTATGGCCGCCTGAACGAGGTTTCGCTGGGGGTCTAGGCATGTCCGGCCTCATCTGAAAGCATCAAGGGGTCGATACCGAGTTTCCGCATCGCTGCCGTCCACTTATCATCGACGTCGGTCTCAAACAACAGCGTCGGGTCGCTGTCCAGGCTGAGCCAGCCGTTGGCTTTAATCTCATCATCCAATTGCCCGGGTCCCCAACCCGCATAACCAAGCGCCAACAAACTTTGCGCCGGCCCGTCACCTTCGGCGATGGCGCGTAAAATATCGATGGTTGCGGTCAAAGCTACGTCTTCATCCACCACCATGGTCGCATCATGAATATAGTCGGGCGAATGCAGCACAAAGCCGCGTCCGGTCTCGACCGGACCGCCGAACAGCACCTCGATTCCCTCGCCCGACGGCGGCATGGTGATATCAAGTTGTTCCAGCAGGTCTGGAAAGCTAATGCTTTCAAGCGGTTTGTTGACGACCAGCCCCATGGCGCCCTCGGGCCCGTGCGCGCACATGTATATGACGGTCTTTTGGAACCGTTCATCCTGCATACCGGGCATCGCCAGCAAAAATCGACCGGTAAGGTAAGTGTCGCTGTCCGATGTGGGTGCGTCTAAACCGGGCATCGTGATCTCCACTCCTAAGTGCTTGAAACGATTGAGTGGTCATTCATCAAGCACCATATTATAGCATCAGTATGACATATAGTGCAGTTATGCCCAATCGCCAGAGGGTAAGCCACTTCGCAGCTTGCATATGTCTCACACACCGTCACCTTCGCGTGAGGTCGCTGCTTCAGCTTGCGTTCCGGCTCGGAATGTGGCGAAACCATAGCGAAGACATACTTGAGGCAGGTTTGATCGCAACATGTGCATGACATTGAAACGCTGGATCTTGCGGGGCGCCTTGGCGCTGACAAGCGTCGTCGTAATCGCACTGAACGCGCACGCGCTTCCAGTGTCAGACTGGGCTGATGAAGAGCAAGTTTCGGCACGCCTGATCGCAGCGACCAGCGCCTTGGGTACGGACGGCAACGTTCTAGTAGGCCTCGAGTTTCAGCTGCAACCTGGCTGGAAAGTATACTGGCGCTCTCCTGGCGACGCCGGTTTTCCGCCGATGCTGGACTTCACCGGCAGCGAGAATGTCGAGGCCAGCGACCTACAGTGGCCGCTGCCGTCGCGCTTCTCGGTGATCGGGTTGGAGACTTTGGGCTACGAAGGTGCGGTCGTGTTGCCGTTTAACGTCACCGCCATCGATCCCCGCCAGGACGCAAAAATCAACGTTCAACTGCGCTATTTGACCTGCAAAGAAATCTGCATTCCTTACGACGCAACACTCAGCTTAACGCTGCCTACAGGTGACGCCACGCCGAGTCCACTCGCGCACATCATCGGCCAGTTCCAAGCCCGTGTGCCGCGCACAGCGGACGCGGCGCGCTTCGACGTCGACCGCCTCTGGACAGAAACGTCTGCCAAGGGCTTATACCTTGCCGCCGATGTGTCTTCGGTGCTGAAACTCAAGGGGCCCGAGCTTTTTGTCGAAGGCCCCGCCGGTTTCGGCTACGGTGCACCCTTGGTAGAGATGGCCGAAGGCGCGACCCGTGCCACGCTGCGGGTGCCGGTGTCCGGCTACAAGGGCACACCCGCCGAAGCGGCGGCAAGCCTGACCGGTACACCGTTCACACTGACCATATCCGACGGCAAACGCGCAGCCGAGCTGACGCTGGACGCAGGCCCGCCGCAAACGTTTGATCCAAGTGCGCTCAATGCACTGCCTGCACCAACGATTGATGCATCACAATCGATCTGGCTGATGCTGACGTTTGCATTCTTAGGCGGATTGATCTTGAACCTGATGCCCTGCGTGTTGCCGGTATTGTCGATTAAGCTGTTGAGCTTAGTGAAGCATGGTGGTGCGACGACGGGGGCTGTCCGCGCGAGCTTCATGATGACCAGCGCCGGCATCATCACAGCTTTTATGGGGCTGGCCGCCGCACTGATTGGGCTTAAAGCGATCGGCGCGGGGATCGGTTGGGGCATTCAGTTCCAGCAGCCCTGGTTTTTGATCGCCATGGCGTTCTTGGTGACGCTGTTCGCCTGCAATCTTTGGGGCTTTTTCGAATTCCGTCTGCCGGGTGCAGTCAGCGACCGGGCGGCAAAAGCCGGTGCCCGGCCAACGCTGTTTGGGCCTTTCGTGCAGGGCATGTTCGCGACCCTGTTGGCGACGCCGTGCTCGGCACCGTTCTTGGGCACGGCGGTCGGATTTGCGCTGGCCGGTGGCGACAACGAAATTCTGATGATCTTCGCCATGCTCGGCGTCGGCTTATCGACGCCCTATCTGGTCGTTGCCGCGTTCCCAAAGATTGCCACCAAGATGCCGAAGCCGGGTGCATGGATGGTCAAGCTTCGCTTCGTCTTAGGCCTTGCGCTGGCCGCAACCGCAGTCTGGCTGCTGACCATCGTCGACAGCGTCAGCGGTCCGGTGGTTGCGATCTCAACCGGTGTTATTTTGATTGGCGTTAGCATTTGGATGGGGCCGGTGATGCATCGTGTGCCGGAAATTCGGAAGGCGACGCCATTTGTCTTGTTGCTGGCCTCCCTCGGCGCTGTCACCAGCAGTTTTGTCGGCGGCATCAACGGACCGCTCGATCCCGAGCAGCCGCAGATCAGCAAAGTGAATTGGAAGCGCTTTGACATCGACACACTGACGCAGCTCGTCAACGCCGGACATTTGGTTTTGGTCGACGTCACGGCGGACTGGTGCATCACCTGCCAGGTCAACAAACGCTTGGTGCTCGAGGATGGGCGCATTTTAGAAATGTTGAACGGGCCGGATGTGATTCCGCTACGCGCCGACTGGACGCGCCCGGACCCGGAAATTGCCGAATATTTAGCCTCGTTCGGACGCTATGGCATTCCGTTCAATGCAATTTATGGCCCGCGTGCCAAAGGCGGCGTGGCGCTGCCGGAACTGCTCAGCGAACGCAATGTACTGGATGGCTTTAAGCAAGTCGTACCGGAAAGCATGACGGCGCGTTTCGAATAGCGCAATAAAGGGCTTTGCAATCGGCCACGACATCCCTATTTCATGAACAGTCGGCAGAACCGCCGAGCTCCATTTTTTTGAATAACATTTTGCGGGGGATACCCATGACCATCAAAGTTGGCGATAAAGTTCCGAGCGCAACGCTCAACATCATGACCGAAGACGGCCCTGACGCCATCACCACCGACGATCTTCTTGTAGGCAAGACCGTTGCGCTGTTCGGCGTACCGGGCGCCTTCACGCCGACATGCTCGGCCAAACACGTACCGGGTTTCGTTGCCAATGCCGATGCCCTGAAAGCCAAAGGCGTTGACGCCATCGGCTGCATTTCCGTCAACGATCCGTTCGTGATGGGCGCTTGGGGTAAAGACCAAGGCGTCGGCGACAAGGTGATGATGCTGGCTGACGGCTCGGCCAAGTTCACCAAAGCTGCCGGCCTTGAACTTGACCTGACCGAGCGCGGCTTAGGCGTGCGTTGTCAGCGCTTTGCGATGATCGTCAAAGACGGCGTTGTGCAGTCGATCGAAATCGATGCTGCAGGCGCGTTCGACAAAACCAGTGCTGAATCTGTTTTAAGTTCGCTCTAAGCGACCTTCACAACTGCTACAAAGCGGGCGTCGGCATCGGGTCTCAGGATCGGATCGCTAGGCGTCCGTTTTTGCTTTCGCTTCGTCTTTGTCGGCGGCGTCCCACTCTGCCTGTGATTTCGCCGCCTCTGCCATCAGCCATTCACGAAACGCAACAACGGCCGGACGGTCGGCACGATCGGGCCGACACACCAAGTCCACCGAGACATCTGACGGACAGTGGACATCGAACAGACGCACGAGCCGGCCGGTCTCCAGGTCATCCCAAACGTGTGCGCTACGGGCCAACGCGACGCCCTGCCCCTCGAACGCCGCCTGAATCGCCATGTTGGTGTCGGGAAAGCGTGTCCCGTCGCGAAGCGCCGGTTCATATATTTCAGCAGGCACACCCACGAAATCAAACCAATACTCCCAACCCGGCGACAGAATTCCAGAATAGCGCAGCAGTAGCGGCAGCTTGCATAATTCCTCGGGCGTCTTCGGCATGCCGTGGGTATCCAGCAGCCTCGGCCTGGCCACAGGAAACACGTAGTCTCGCATCAACCGCCACGATTTAAAACCGGGATAGTGTCCGTCACCGAGCATAATCACCGCGTCCATATCGCTACGTTGAATGCTCTGTAGGTTATTTTGACCGGTCGACAACCAGACGTCGATGTCCGGATGAGCGGCTTGAAAATGCTGTAAACGCGGCACCATCCATTTCACCGCCAAAGACGGGATCACCTCGATCCTCAGCGCCGTATGGCCATGTTCGTCCTTCAATTCTTGAACGGTATCATTCAGTGTCGTTAGAAAATCATCGGCGATTTTCGCGAGTTTTTCACCTGCTGGCGTCAAATCAAGACGGCGTGTTTTGCGCTCGAAAAGCTGTAAATCCCACAGCTCCTCAATATGGCGAATCTGATGGCTGACCGCACTTTGCGTCACATTCAATTCTTCGGCAGCCTTGGTGAAACTGAGGTGCCGGGCCGCCGCGGCAAGGGCCCGCAACGCAGCAATCGGGGGCATATGGACCATCAAAACCTCCAAACCTTGGGCATTTATGCATGAGCTACGCATGAATAAATACTCATGCATGAGATGAATATCAATCCTTTGTGCGGCTGAAAGACTATGACTATGTTCATTTCAACGGAACGAACCGCTGGAACACACCAGCGACAACATGAGGATAAACACATGAACACGAACGCCAAACAGAATCGTTTCGCATCTTGGTTCCCAGGCAAATCCAACGCCCGTGATCGCTGGGGCAACGCCGTCGGCACCGAAGTGCGCGGTCGTGAATTCCACGGCGTCAACACCGGCCCGGGTGCCGCTGAACGGATGCGCTGGAGCCTCGGTCACGCTTAACGGAAAGAACGAACCTTCCCTGCGACCTCGTCCAAATATCGACCTCCCTCAATATTTGGATCCAAGGAAGCCTCATAGGACGCGGTTGCCCCCAAAGTAGGCCGCGTCCTTTTTTTGTCTGCGGTTCAAGCGCGAGCGAAACCGGTCACGTTAACCGCGACTCGGCACGGCGTCGCGGGCAAGTTGGTCAGCACGGTCATTTTCAATGTGGCCAGAGTGGCCTTTGACCCAAACCCACTCGATCTCGTGATCTTTAAGCGCGGCGTCCAAACGCCGCCAAAGGTCTTCATTTTTGACCGGCTTTTTCGCCGCGGTCTTCCAACCGTTACGCTTCCAGCCGTGAATCCAATTGGTGATGCCGTCGCGGACATAGGTGCTGTCTGTATGCAGCACCACAGGCGCCGCCCGCTTGAGACTCTCCAGCGATACAATCGCGGCCATTAACTCCATACGGTTATTGGTCGTCTCAGGCTCACCACCCGACAGTTCACGCTCGTGATCACGCCAGCGTAAAATCGCCCCCCAACCGCCGGGGCCAGGGTTCCCGGAACACGCACCATCGGTGAAGATTTCAATTTTATCGAGCTTATCGTCAGTCGAAGCCATACGCCTGTGGTTCCTTCACGTTGGCATGAAAATCAAGTTTCTTGATGTATTCACCCGGATCTTTGGGTGTCACGAAGGCATCTTCGGGGGTATGGAGCCAGTCATACAACCGGGTCAGCAAGAACCGCATCGACGCCCCTTCGCACAAGATCGGCATCGCCATGACCTCGGCTTCCGACAGCGTGCGCACCGACTGATACCCCTTTAGGAAGCGCCGCGCCTTGGTCACGTTAAAGCTCATGTCCGGCTCGAAGCACCAGGCGTTCAGACAAATCGCAATGTCGTAAGCAAACGCATCATTGCAGGCGAAGTAAAAATCGATCACGCCCGAAAGCCGGTCTTGGCGAAAGAACACATTGTCCGGAAACAAGTCGGCATGAATAACGCCGCTGGGCAAATCCGTTGGCCACGCGGTCGTTAGTCGATCCAAAGACGCGGACAACTTTCTAAATAATCCCGGCAATACGGTATCCGCATCACGCCCCGACGCCTGCAGCAGCGCCGGCCATGCATCCGGGCCCAACGCGTTCGGCCGCCGAATTGGAAAGCCTTCACCAGCCAAGTGTAAGGCCGCCAAGGTTTCCCCGACGCCGCGACAGTGCGCAGGCTCAGGTCTGCGGGGCCACATACCAGCCAAAAACGTCACCAAAGCTGCAGGACGATCTGCGAGTTCACTTAAGGTCTCACCCGCTTGGGTACGTAGCGGCACCGGACACGGCAGGCCAGCCGCCGCCAAATGATCCATCAATCCCAAAAAGAACGGCAAATCTTTAATGGCGACGCGCTTTTCATATAGCGTCAGGATATATGGGCCCGTGCTCGTGGTGACGATGAAATTGGAATTCTCAATCCCCTCGGCAATCCCCTTGCACGACAGAACCTCGCCGACATCATACGCCGCCATGAAGGCAACAAGTGCATCGTCATCAATTTCAGTGTAGACCGCCATCCGCGCTTTTTAAGGGTTTGCGTCATTGAAACCAAGACAGCAAACATCAGATCATGCCAGATACGACAAAATTGCGGTATAATCTGGCCTTAGATGATCGTTATGGAACTGACGTAACTATGCAAGCATCGAAACCAAGCCTCTATCAGCGATATCAAACGGCGCCGTCGCTGTGCGCGCTGACTTTTGGTGCTTTGCTCACGTTCCAAGCGCTGCCGGCGCATGGCTCTTTACCGCCCCTTGAAGAGGTTCCAGCCGCCTCGGACCGCACCTCATCCAGCCCTGTGGTGGCGCGCGCGCAAAAAGCGCTTTCAAAACTCGGGCTCTATCTGGGTCCCGAAGACGGGTATCTCAATCCGCAAACCCGGGCGGCGATTGCGATTTATCAGCGCGCCATCGGTCTTGAGCCGACCGAACGCCTAGATATCGAGTTGTTGGGCAAACTGGAGTATGCAGTCGGCGTGCGCATGTTGATGCGGCAACTGGAAGCCGCGCGCAGCGAAAGTATCGACGACGCCCACTCAAAACTGATGAACCATCCGGCCACGCGCGACCTAATTCAGACAAACGACAAAGACCAAACCGCCGATGCGACCCGCGACGCAACGCCGTGTTTCAAGAACCCGACCGCGCTGTGTCTGCTGACCGAAGCGCTGGAAAGCGCAAAGGCCATTGCCAAACCCGCGCTACGAGACTGGGCGATGGGTGAAATCCTGATTGCCGAGGCACGCGCCGGCCTCGGCGAACGCGCGATGGAAACCGCGTCGCGCATTAATGATCCGCGCTTAGTGATCGTGGCCCTTCGCGATATCGCCGAAGCACAGGCAGCAGCGGGCCGCCCGAACGATGCCCGCACCGCCGCCGAAATCATTCCGGACCCTGAAAAAAAGGCCGGCGCGCTGATGGCGATTGCCGAAATTCAGCTGCGCCGCGGCGACACGGATGATGCGACCGAGACGACGAACAAGATGCTGCTGGTCCTTGATGACGTCGATGAACGACTGCGCCAGATTGCATTGCGCACCCGCGCCGCCGTGATTTATGCCCGCGCCGGCGCCCGAGATTCAGCGGAAAGCCAGCTCACCATTGCCGAAGGGGATGCTGCCGCCCTGCCCCGCGACAGTTCACGCAGTGCCGGCATGCGACATGTCGCATCCGCACTTGCCGACATGGCGGAAACCGAACGCGCCTTGGATATGTTGAACGCTGTCTCAAGCCCATCCGATAAAATTCCGGTGCTGATGTCTGCTGCGGAAGCGCAAGCGCGCGCTGGCGATGCCGCAGCCGCACTGGCAACAGCAGAGAGCATCGGCAACGTTCGTTACCGCGCCTTGCTGTTGGGTCGAATTGCACTGGCACAGGCCGCCGCAGGCAATCTTGAAGATGCCGACACCACGCTTGAAATTGCGCAGGCGGCAATTGATCGCATTGATCGCCCCTATGCCCGCGCCTATGCGATCAGCCGGATCGCCCTGGCGATGACACGGCTGCATGATTGGAGCGGCGAAACCGACGCAACCGGCCGCAAAGCCGCCGCGCAAAAAGCTGTGATTGCGGCATCCGGGATCGATGATCGCCGACTTAAGGCACAGACACTATGGCTGATCGCAGCCCAGCAGCGCGTCCATGACGATCATGACTGGCAGGCAACCGAAGAACTGGCCGCCACCGCGACCGACGAAGTGGTCGGCGCCCTGAGCCGGGTATGGATGTTTGCAGAGCTCGCCGAAAGTCACGCCGGCGCCGGCGAGGCCGAGGCCGGATGGCGCGCGTTCGAGCGTGGCGTCGCCATCGCAGCCGACATCGACAATGCCTGGAGCCGCGCGCGCACCATGGCGAAACTGGCTGCAACCCTGATCCGCCTTGTGGACCCAGGTCGCGGGCGGGGTGCGAGTGAAGAAGGTGGACAACCATGATCGACGCATCTCTTGTCGCGTCCCGGTTGCTCATCTAGAGTTCGCGGGCTTATGTCGCACTACGTCGCTTACTTGCCGTTGAGGAACTTCATGCGCCCTACAAAATCGATGATCGCGGCGCTGACAGCATTACTCGGTTTATCCGGGTGCGGTGCCGATAGCATTCCGTTTTACACGGCACCCATCGTCCTGTCCTGCCCGGACTATGCGATTCTTGAAGACGCCGCGACGCTGACCGCCTTCCAAGACGGCCCCGGTCGCGACATCACCGACGTCACGGTCCGTGCCGAGATCACGCAGGTACGTATGGAATGCATCACCGATGTCGATAGCGATACCAACACCGGGCATATGGAAATAAAGATCATTCCCATCATCGCCGCCGAGATGGGCGCCGCCAACGTCGCCGAAGATGCGACCTTGCCCTATTTCATTGCCATCATTGGTCCGGACAAAGAAATTCTATATCGCGAAGGCCTATCGATGGACGTGTCGTTCAAGAATAACCGCACCCGCCTGATTGCCTTGGCACCGAGCACCACCGTCGAATTGCCGATCACACCGGATATACGCAATCGGTATTATCAAATTTACACGGGCTTTGAACTGACTGAGCAGCAAGCTGCTTTCAATCGCAAACGAATCCGCGACCGCTTGAAATAACCCCAGCCCCCAGTCCAGAATCCAAGCGGCTTAAATTCAGATTTCAATCAAAATAACCCCGGAGCCCAAAAGGTCATTTTAAGCAAAATATCTACGTTTCAGAGGCTTAGCGCGGCTATCGACCCAATTCGTTGGCTTGGTTTGACCATCCTGCGGCTATTTGCCATGATCTTCTCCGTCGAGAGGAAATCCTCGTCACACCGTTGTGGGAGAGACCGGCACATTGCCGGCGCCGAAGGAGCAACCGCCCCGGAATCTCTCAGGCAAATGGACCGCAACGGCATGAGGCTCTGGAAAGTGGATACAGCGCAAGCTGGTCCCACCGAAGATGTAAACCCGCGACACCGATCAATTCGGGCCGGATGACACTTTCAGGTTCCAAGACAGAGGGGGCGCTCCAAGTAATCGACGGCCATTCGGCCGCCGAGAGAGTTGGAGCCGCCGCTTAATATTTGGAGGACCTTGTGGGAACTGACCCATCCGCTGCACCGCTTAAAACCGTCCCATTAGACAGCTTTCATCGCCATCACGGCGCCAAAATGGTGCCGTTTGCCGGCTATGAGATGCCCGTGCAGTATAAAGCCGGCATCATGACCGAGCATACCCACACACGCACCAAGGCCGGGTTGTTCGATGTTTCGCATATGGGTCAAGCTTGGCTGCACGGAAAAGGCGCTGCGAAAGCGCTTGAGCGTTTGGTGCCTGGCGACATCCAAGGCCTCTCCAATGGGCAATGCCGCTACACAATGCTGACCAATGACGACGGCGGCATCATCGATGATCTGATCATCACGAAGTGGGAAGACAAACTTTTCTTGGTCGTCAATGCGGCCCGCAAAGATGTCGATCTGCCGCTTATCGAAGCCGGCACCAAAGGTGATGCGACATTGGAGATCATAGACGACCGCGCGCTGTTGGCGCTACAAGGCCCGATGGCCGCACACGTGATGCACAACTACGCAGCCCCCGCCTTTCACCTGTCATTCATGACGGCGGCGGAACTGCACATCAACAACATCGCCTGCCATGTCACTCGGTCCGGCTACACCGGCGAGGACGGATATGAGATTTCACTGCCCATTGATGACGCCATGGAAATTGCCGAAATGATGGAATCAGAACCCGACGTGCTGCCGGTCGGCTTGGGTGCACGCGATACGCTGCGCCTTGAAGCCGGCTTATGCTTATATGGCCACGACATCGACGAACTGACCTCACCCATCGAAGCCGGTTTGCGTTGGACGATTTCAAAACGCCGCCGCGAAGAGGCGAATTTTCCCGGTGCCGCCCGCATGTTGGCAGAAATCGCAGACGGACCATCGAAAAAACGCGTCGGCATTCTGCCCGAAGGCAAAGCCCCTGCCCGCGACGGCACCGCCATCCATGTGCCCGGCGGCGATGCGGTTGGCATCATCACATCGGGCGGCTTCGGCCCCAGTGTCGGCGGCCCGGTTGCCATGGGCTATGTGCCCGCAGACATGGCCGAGCCTGGCACAAGGCTTGAGCTTGCGGTGCGGAAAAACATGATACCGGCAACGGTCGTCAAAATGCCGTTCCACCCCCACAATTATCATCGCGATTAACGCACTTCAGGCTGAGGAGAGTCGAACATGACCACCAAGTATTCCAAAGATCACGAATGGATCGCCATCGAGGGCGACATCGGCACTGTCGGCATTACAGAACATGCCCAAGAGCAATTGGGCGAATTAGTGTTTATCGAAGTGCCTGATGTCGGCGCAACGTTCGATCAGGGCGATGAGGCGTGCGTTGTCGAATCCGTGAAAGCGGCCAGCGAAGTATACAGTCCTTGCACAGGCGAGATCGTTGCCGTCAACGAAGAGTTGGCCGACGCACCGACCACCGTCAACGACAATGCCGAAGGTGATGGCTGGATGTTCAAAATTAGAATCGCAGACATGGCAGAACTCGATGATTTTATGGACGAAGCCGCGTATAAAAAATATCTGAAGGAAATTGATGAATGAGCCGTCCCAGCCTGGACACACTTGAGAACCGCGACGAATTCGTCCGCCGCCACATCGGCCCATCCGACGCCGATATCGCGACCATGCTTGAAGTTATCGGAATCGATAGTCTGGATGCGCTGGTCGACAAGGCGGTGCCGGACGGCATTCGTACCAACGAAGCATTTGACGTACCGGCGATGACGGAAACCGATGCGCTGGCGGAGCTTGCGCATATGGCGGCGTTGAACACGCCGATGTCGTCGCTGATCGGGCTGGGCTACCACGATACCGTGACGCCCAGCGTGATCTTGCGGAATCTCATCGAAAATCCGGGCTGGTATACAGCATACACGCCGTATCAGGCGGAAATCTCGCAAGGTCGATTGGAAGCGCTGCTCAACTATCAGCAAGTCATTGTTGATCTGACCGGCATGCCGATGGCCAACGCATCGTTGTTGGATGAAGCAACCGCCGTCGCTGAAGCCATGACGTTGATGAAGCGCATGGGCAAAAGCAAGAACGACACGATTTTTATGGCCGATGACTGCTTGCCGCAGACCATCGCTGTGGTCGAAACCCGTGCGGCGCCCTTGGGCTTTACCGTGCAAGTCGGTAACCCTGCAACCGACCTCGATCCTGAAACAGTATTTGGTGCGGTGTTGCAGTACCCCGGCGCAAACGGCGACGTGCACGACTACAAAGCGTTGGCTGAAAAAGTCCATGCCGCAGGTGCCTTGGTTACCGTCGCCGCAGATCCGTTGTCGTTGGTGATGCTGACGCCGCCCGGCGAGTGGGGCGCCGACATCGTTGTCGGATCGGCGCAACGATTTGGCGTGCCGATGGGCTTCGGTGGCCCGCACGCGGCGTTCATGGCAACACGCGAAGAATACAAACGCTCGATGCCCGGCCGTATCATCGGCGTATCTCAAGACGCCCAAGGCCGCCCGGCATTGCGTATGGCGTTGCAAACCCGCGAACAACACATCCGCCGCGAAAAAGCGACGTCCAACATCTGTACAGCACAAGTGCTGCTGGCCAACGTCGCCAGCATGTATTGCGTCTATCATGGTCCAGACGGCCTCAAACGTATTGCAAATCGAGTGCATCGTTTGACCAGCATTTTGGCAGCTGGCCTGGGCAAACTCAGCTTTGATCTGCAAAACGACACTTGGTTCGATACACTGACCATCAGCACGCCGGGCAAAGCTGATGCAATCCACCAGCGTGCCGTCTCTGCCGGATATAACTTGCGGCAAATGGGCGCAGACTCTGTCGGCGTTTCCATCAACGAAACCACCGACCGTGATGACATCGATAAATTGTTCGCAATTTTTGCAGACAGTAAAGAACACGGGCTGAGCGCCACGGCCCTTGATGTCGAAGCGCCGGACGTTCTCGACGGCCTGCTCCGCGAAAGCGAAATCCTCAGCCATGAGGTGTTCAACCGTTATCACTCTGAAACCGGCATGATGCGCTATCTGCGTCAACTCGAAGACAAGGACTTGGCGCTGAACCGGGCGATGATTCCGCTTGGGTCGTGCACCATGAAACTGAATGCGGCATCAGAGATGATCCCAATCACGTGGCCTGGTTTTGGGCGCATGCATCCGTTCCAACCCTTGGATCAAGCCGAGGGCTATATGCGATTGATCGATGATCTGGAATCTATGCTGTGTCATATCACAGGGTTCCATGCCGTATCGCTGCAGCCGAATGCCGGTTCACAAGGTGAATACGCTGGCCTGTTGACGATCCGCGCCTACCACTTGGACCGCGGCGATACGCATCGCAATGTGTGTCTGATCCCGTCCAGTGCGCACGGCACCAACCCGGCAAGTGCTGTGATGGCGAACATGAAAGTCGTCGTCGTCAATTGCGACGATCATGGCAACGTTGATATTGCAGATTTGAAGGCGAAGGCCGAACAGCATGCGGAAAACCTAGCCGCCTTGATGGTCACATATCCGTCAACGCATGGGGTGTTCGAGACCGAGATCAAAGAAATCTGCGATGTCGTTCACGCCAACGGCGGCCAAGTGTACATGGACGGCGCCAACCTACAGGCGATGGTCGGCATCTGCCGACCAGGCCGCTTTGGCCCCGACGTGATGCACATGAACCTGCATAAGACGTTCTGCATTCCGCACGGCGGCGGCGGCCCCGGCGTCGGCCCGATCGGTGTCGCAGAACATCTGGCACCATTCCTGCCGAATCATCCACTCACGCCCGAAGCCGGACCGAAAACCGGGATCGGTGCGGTGTCTGCTGCGCCTTGGGGCTCAGCGTCAATCCTACCGATTTCTTGGGCCTACATCGCGATGATGGGCGGTCCTGGGATGGTCAAAGCAACGCAGGTCGCGATCTTGAATGCGAACTATGTCGCCAAGCGACTGAGCGAGCGCTTCAAAATTCTGTACACGGGCCCGGGTGGTCTGGTGGCACACGAATGCATCATTGATACCCGCCCGATGCAGACAGCGGCACACCTGAGTGTCGACGATATTGCCAAACGGCTGATGGATTACGGCTTCCACAGCCCAACCATGTCGTGGCCGGTGATGCACACGTTGATGATGGAGCCGACCGAGTCGGAACCAAAAGAAGAACTCGACCGCTTCTGCGATGCGATGATCTCGATTGCCGCCGAGGCAGACAACGTCGCCGACGGCACCTGGCCGGAAAACGACAACCCCCTGGTCAATGCACCGCACACAGCAGATGTGGTGACGGCTGCAGAGTGGCCGCACGCATATTCCCGCGACGTCGCCGTGTTCCCGGTCAACGGCTTAAAGTCGGTTAAATATTGGCCGTCCGTCGGGCGCATCGACAACGTGCAAGGCGATCGCACGCTGGTCTGCACGTGCCCAAGCATGGATACATATCGCGACGCAGCTGAGTAAAGACGCGGTAATTTTTTTTGGACAGAGAGGCGCCGGCCACATGGTTGGCGCCTCTTTTTCGTAAAAATTGTAAATCTAATATTTATAAACCAGGCATATATTCTACGCGTATCTTGCGTGTTCAGTATGTACACTGAACACAATTGGGGGCCCGGTATGTATCAATCGTCCATGTCGCGGATGACGGCGTTCGATCTGTCAAATTTGCAGATCCTTGTTGTCGAAGATAATAAGAACACCCAATTTCTTGTTCGTGAAGTGTTGCGCTTGCTCCGCGTTCCAGCAATTCAAATGGTGGAAGATGGCGAAGCAGCACAGCAAGTACTGGAATCATTCGCGCCAGATATTATCATTACTGATTGGGCGATGGGGCCTATGAATGGCCTTGAATTTACGACCTGGCTGCGTCGGGACGAGAATTCGCCGAACCCCTTTGTCCCGGTCATCATGCTGACCGCTCATACTGGGTATGCGCACGTCATGGAAGCCATCAATCACGGCGTTAACGAATTCCTCGCCAAACCCATTTCCGTGAGCAGCCTTTATCAGCGCCTTGTCACTGTCATCGAACGCCCCAGGTTGTTTGTGCGTGCCGGCGAATACGTCGGTCCGGATCGGCGACGGCGCGGAAATGACCCCTCATCCGATGGCCCAAAGCGACGAGAATCCGACCATCCGCCAGCAGATAAGGCCGAAGCCCGGGCCGCCGAAACCTAAATTTCAATTTACGTTCGATCGCATATCAATCCATGCGTGATATAGATCACAGTATTATCGTCAAAATTTATTATAATTTAACATTCTGCTTTTGCAATTCTATGAATGCGTGTGTCATTGAGGCAATCGTAAAAACCCAATGCTATAAAGCCGAAATCGGCGAAGGCCAGGTTAAGCACGTTTAATATGATGGATGGCGAGCACAAATCTTACGACCTATCAAAGATTGATGCTTTGATCGTCGAAGACAACAAGCACATGCAAGCACTCCTGCGTGACATGATGCGCGCACTGGGTGTGAATGCCGTAAGGACCGCCGATGATGGCGCGTCCGCACTCAAGGTCTTAATCGACTTTGAGCCCGACATTATCGTCACAGATTGGAAAATGCATCCGCTCAACGGCCTTGAGCTTGTGCAGTTCATCCGCACTGGCAATGACAGTAAGAACCCCTACGTCCCCGTCATCATGCTCACCGCTTATACGGAGTATAAGCGCGTTAAAGAAGCCGTCGACGCGGGCGTAAATGAATTTCTGGCAAAACCAGTATCGGTGACCGGACTTTACAGTCGCCTCGTCAGCATCATTGATCGGCCACGTCCGTTTGTGCATAGCACGTCTTTTACGGGTCCAGATCGTCGACGCCGAAGCGCCGACTCCAGTCATTATGAGGGCGAGTTGCGGCGTGAAACTGACGGTGGCACATCCAGCGCAGAAAAGATGGCGGCGACGAGCTAAGTGCTGCCCGGCACGTGCTCAGTAATCATCCCAATCTTGACGGAGGTTTTCGCCAACATCACACGGCGGGCGGACGTCACTTTGCGCGAAAATGATCCCTGCGGCGGATTGGCGACTGTCTGCGCGCTGCGCCTCAGGTGCCTTGGCTGGGGTCGCGCCCGCGATCTCTAAGATCAACTTACGCCGTACGGCCCGCGCATAGTCCGCATAGCCATTAGCAACGATAATGAACGCACCCGGTCCACCGATCACGCAATCCGTATAATAAAAATCAAGGTTTGGGATTTGCCGACGGCCATAGCGGCTGAGCCGATCATTGACGATGGGCAGACCATTGATGGTAAGCCCGGTCGCCAAGGCGCGAGCGCGAGAATCGGTCACCAAAAATCCGTCGTTATTGGCCCCGTCGCCCGAGATATCAATGACCCGACGTTTCGCGTTGAAGACATTGTTTTCAATCGCCAAGCGACCGGCATCCAACATCCCGCTGATCGACGTCCAAACGTTGATCGTCACCGGTTCAAACGCTAAAGCGGCTGCAAAATCAAGCGCACTCGCCTCGTCATGAATAACCATCCATTTAACCAGCGCTTGCTGATGGTGCGCACCAGCCCATTCATAGTACGTCGCGGCAATGGCGCCGTGATAGCCGGTCTTGATGGCTTTAACGATTTGCGGATCGCGGAATGCATTGATGTAGCCTTGGCGCTGCAGCGCCGCCTCATCATCATTTACGGACCCGGAAATATCGACCGCAATCACCAATTCTAAATCAACGGGTCGCCCCTCTGCGGATACGATTTGGAGGGGGATCAAACACGAAAATAAAATGCCAAGCACGCAGGCAACGAGGCCGCACCATCGGGCAGCTTGATTGGTCGTCGAAAAACGGTACGCTTTATCCATTGGGAGAGTGAACGACATGACCATAGAGAACGTCAAGGCAGTGGTTTTTGATACCTTCGGCACAATCACAGATTGGCGATCATCCATCGCCGCCGAAGGCGCCAAGATTGCACATACAAAAGGCATCGAAGACTTCAACGGCGACGCCTTCGCCCGCGCCTGGCGCGCCGGTTATCGCCCGGGGATGGCGCGGGTGACATCGGGCGAGCGGGGCTGGACACCGGTTGACGTCATCCATCGCGAACGCCTCGAAGAAATCCTTCCTCAATTCGGTCTCGATATGCTCAACGACGACGAGCGTACGCATCTGAATGAAGCGTGGCACCGCATCAATCCATGGCCCGACAGCATCCCGGGCTTGCTCAGAATCAAAAAGAAATACTTGATCGCGCCGCTATCGAACGGGTCATTGATGCTTTTGACCAACATGGCAAAACGGGCCGGCATTCCGTGGGACTTTATATTTTCCAGCGACATGCACCAGGCTTATAAGCGCGATCCGAAAGTGTATCAAAACGCCATCGCACTACTGGGCGTCGCCCCCCACGAAGTAATGATGGGCGCTGCCCACAACGACGACCTTGAATCCGCCCAAGCGGAAGGCATGCGCACCGCCTACATCAACCGCCCAACCGAATACGGCGTCGATCAAACCAAGGATTTCAAGGCCACCGGCAGCTATGATATCATCGCCGCCAGCGTCGAAGAGGTTGCCGACAAGCTTGGCTGTTAAACGCCTGCATATTTGAGCGGCAGCACGTTGGTCGACTTTATTTCCTCCATTGAGAAAAAAGAGCTGACATCGGCAAAGTCCGTTTTTTTGATCAAACGCTTATAGACATCATCGTAGGCCGCGATGTCCGGCACGACGATCTTCAGCAAATAATCGATTTCACCGGATAGCCGATAGACTTCAGTCACCTCTTCGATGTCCTGCACGGCGGCGGCGAACGTCTGCAGCCAGTCCGCCGCATGCCGACCTGCTTTGACACCGACAAACACCGTCACCCCGATATTCAATGACACCGGGTCCAGCACGGCGACCCGACCGCGGATCACGCCCGCGTCCTCCAAATTCCGGATACGACGCCAGCACGGTGTGGTGGACAAGCCGACTTTATCCGCGATCTCAGCAACTGAAAGCGAAGCGTCGCGCTGAAGAAGGTCTAATATCTTGCGATCAAACGCGTCTAACATTTCTATTTTTTCATAATTATTAGAAATATATACTAATATATCTGCAAATTACAGAAAATAAGAAAATTCATTTCCGGCCGACGCGTGTAGATTAATCACCATAAATCACCCCGCGACACCTCGGAGCCCGCCATGTACAAATTGTTCACCCAACACCCCGCCAGCGTCGGCGAAACATATTTCGAGCATCTTTTGATGGCCGGCGGCTTTGCGTTCAGCATGTTCGTAGCGGCGTGTGTTTGTCTGGTGCACGCCTTGTTGCCGTTTATGTTTGAAAAGACCGGCAGCCGGATGGTGGCGGATCTATACCAGCGCACCGGGCCTGGCCGAATTCAGAAAACCGCGGATAGTAACCGTTTAGAACAATCCGCCTGAACCGGAGTTGTCGCTGTCGTCGCCGCCGAACTCGTCGTCGCCGAACAGGCCTTCGACATAACTGAATTCTTTTCGGAAACCGCGGCGTTCTAACAATTTCTTCTGCGCGCCCTCGGGGAAGTCGGTAAACATCAAAACTTTTTTGTCGATGAGGATTTCGATCAAATCCTCCATGACGCGTGCCAACGCCAAGTCGGACTGCACCCATTCGTCGCTCGGCACCGTCGGCAGGTTTTTCTGAATAAACGCCGTTAGTGCAGGATCATCGACGGCAACTTCTTCACCCCCGTCGACAGGTTGATCGTAAACAGCGGCGATAGCGCCCTGGGCATCTCGATATACATATGGCATGGCTCACTCCTGCGATGAGTGTAGCCGGGCAGAACTGAAAAGCATAGGAAAGGTGTGAACGTCGATCAGGATTTGTTCGGCGCTTTGCCACTGCGCGCAATCATATACATAGGCACCAATCCAAGGATGGTCACCGCCGACAATGCAGCAAAGGTGCCGGTGTAGGTGCCGATCAACTCGTGCAGACCGGTGAACAGAATTGGCCCGATGATAACGCCCAAGAACGTCGGCACCAAAACCCCACCCGTGGCGCTGCCGACCTGGCCTTCCGGCGCCAAACGTGCGATCTCCGCCATGAACACGCCGTTCCAACCGACCGCCGAAAACCCAAAGCCGGCCAAGATCGCGAACACCGTCAAAATCGGTGTGTCCGGCACCAACGCGGCGGTCGCCCAGGCAGCGGCGACGGAAAGTAATTGCGAGACAATCAGCGTCATAATGCCATTGCCTACCTTATCGGCAACAATGCCCCACGCTAATCGACCGACAACGCCCGCGACTTGCAATACAGCCAGACCGGTGCCGGCTGTCACCAGATCAAGATGCACATCTTCGACCAGCATGGTGACGGCGAATGTCATGAGTGCCAACTGCACACCCGACAGCGTCAACGCGGCCATCGATAACAACCGAAGCCCCCGGTTCCGCCACACCACGCCAAGATCCTTAAATACGGCCCCCCGGAATTTGGTGTTCGGATCGCGATCGGTATCTAATCTGGCGCGCAGCGGCTGAATCGCCAACATCACCGAAAATGCAATCATGGCCCCGATATATAGCGCCGCTTGCCAGCCGAACATCACGGCAGCCGTCGGCGCCATTAATCCTGCGACAACACCGCCCATGGGCTGACCTGTCTGCTTGATCGAAAAAATCAGGTTTCTGTTGGCCGGCGACGCGATCTTCATCATCAATGTGGATGCGGCCGGGTTGGTCAAGCCATAGGCGACACCGATGCCGAACGTCCCAAACAAAAGCGCGGCGATGTGCGGCACTGAAATCGCCAGCAACGATGCCGTCACCAAAAACGCGGCGATCTGGTTTGTGCGAAGCGCCCCCATCCGGCGCACGACAAGCCCTGCTGCCAGCGACATCAACGTCGCACCCACGTAAGCAAAACTGACCTGAAAGCCGATCATCGAGACAGGCACGTCCAACGCGGCGGCAAGCTTCGGTGCAATCGCGGCAGGGATAATCACCGCCATCGTCGCCACCACCTGCACAGACGTCACGCCGACGACGGTCATCGTCGCCAGGGATTTATTTTGTGGCGAAGTCTCTGGTGTTTCGTTCATTGATCGCAATCGTAGCCCGCCGCCCGCGCGCGGTCTATATTGTCCGCCATGAAACGTGTCAAATCACTTGTGCTTATCGTTCTTGTTGTGGGGCTAAGCGCCGCCCTGGGCGCATGCACCGCGCCACCGCCAACGCCAACGTCGGCGCAGCTGATGCAGATGACCGAAGCCGATGTACGCACAAGCCTCGGACTGGATGCAGCCGATGTTGGCTACCATGTGATTGATGCTGATAGCGGCGCGGTGCTGACAAGTCGCCATGCGGACGCCGCATTCCCACCGGCTTCGACCGCGAAATTGGCAACCATGATTGCCGCCCTCGGCATCCTCGGCCCGGAGTACCGATTTCGGACAAAGCTGTTGGCGCGCGGGACATTGAAAGACGGCATGTTCAACGGCGATATCGTTTTGCAAGGCGATGGTGATCCGCTATTCAGTGCCAACGATTTGCGCGCACTTGCGGTGCGTTTGGCGGACATCGGCATCAAAAAGGTCGAAGGCCATTTCTTCTATCACAGCACCCTACCGGTATTCGCAGATATCGCGCCCGGCCAGCCTATCGATGCGCCGTACAATCAAGGCGTCAGCGAGCTGAATTTTGGATTTAACCGCGTCACGTGGACCAAAGATTCCGAAGGTATCTACATCACACCGACCGAGGCCGAAAACCTTACGCCTGTGCTGGACCCTGGCGATGACGTGGCAGGCGAGTTACCGATACGCGCACCCGACCTATTCAACGCGCGGATGCTCCAACGTTTTGCTGCCAATGAAGGCGTGCAGTTGCCGCCCCCAACCCCGAGTTCGCCCCCCGACGGTGCGGTGGTCCTAGCCGAGGTGTATAGCCTACCTCTTTTAGAAATTGCACGGGCGGGCCTGGAGTATTCAAACAACATGGTCGCCGAAGCCGTCGGTGTCGCGGCTGCGCGGGCGACCGGTGCGCCGGTCGATACGCTGCAACAATTGGCACATGTGCTGGGTCTTTGGCTTGAAAACCACGACCCAAATCTGAAGCAGTTTGCCAAAGGGCTCGTCAATCACTCAGGCCTCAGCGTGCATTCGCGGATTACACCGAAACAAATGACGGCGTTGCTAAAAGGTGCCCTCAATCACCGCCTCAAAGGTTGGCGATTCGATACCCTTTTGACGCCGGGCGGCGGACATACGGGATTTCGGGGTCGCTTCAAGCAACCGGACGCGGCATACCGCATTTGGGCCAAGTCGGGCACCATGCGCTATATCAAAGGCCTGGCCGGTTATATAGATGCGGCGTCCGGACGCCGTTTGATTTTCGCGCTGTTTGTGTACGACCCGGACCGTCGTCAGACACTGGAGAATAATCCACACCGTCAAAGTGATGCCGCGCGTGCACGGTCCGACGATTGGCGAGCGCGAAGCGATTTATTTGAAACGACACTGATAAGGCATTGGATTTCGTCGTATTGAGTTGCAAATTATGTCGGTGTGCAGAGAACACCTTTGGGGTCGCAAATGACCGTTGCAGACGACGACATATCAAAGCTGGTCGACAGCGAAGAAAACTACGAAAACCCGTTCCGGCAATCGTCGGTGCTGCCATATCGGCTCGGCAAAAAGGGCCTCGAAGTTTTGATGATCACGTCGATGAAGCGCAAACGCTGGATCATCCCAAAGGGCATCGTCGAACCGGATATGACACCTTGGGATTCGGCCGCGAAAGAAGCGCTCGAAGAAGCCGGCGTTGAAGGCGACGTGTCATCGCAGAAGATCGGACGATATCACTATGAAAAATGGGGCGGGCTATGTCGGTGCGACGTCTTCCCCTTGCGCGTCACCAAAGTGCATAACACGTGGCTCGAGTCCGAGGAGCGGGATCGCACCTGGGTCAGCGGCGACGAAGCAGTCGCACGGCTACGCCATAAAAAACTCAAAGCCATCGTCCGCAACTTCATCCAACCGCGACGCGACCGCTCGTAACACGCGCGGTCGCGCACTATCGGAAATCATTCCAGGATTTATTTATTGCCCGACGGCGCCATCATCTGATCGGCGGTCTGAATCATTTTCGAATTCATTTCGTAAGCGCGCTGCGCCTTGATCATCTCGGCGATCTCTTTGACCGGGTTCACGTTCGAGGTTTCCACCATCCCTTGCAGGATTGAGCCAACCTGATTTGAGCCCGGCGTCACCGTACTGGCTTCACCGGAAGCATCGGTCGCGGTAAACAGGTTGTTGCCTTCATGACGCAGGCCACCCTCGTTGGCAAAGATCGCCAGTTGGATGCTGCCAACGTTGGCTGGTTGTTCGGTGCCGTCTTGTTTGACCAGCACTTCACCCGTCGAGTTGATGGTGATATCAACGGCATCGGTCGGGATTGAAATCCCAGGCAACACCTCGAACCCATCATGGGTCACAAGCGCACCTGCTTCATTAACCTGAAACGTGCCGTCGCGTGTATACGCGGTTTCGCCGTTCGGTAACTGCACCTGGAAATAGCCTTTGCCCTGGATTGCCAAGTCAAAGGCATTATCGGTGGATTTCAGGCTACCTTGTTCGGTAACCCGATATACCGACGCCAAGTTGACGCCGAGACCGCTTTGAATGCCGCCTGGCACTTCGCTCCCGGCGGCCGAGCCGGATTCATTCGTACGTGCTGAGTTTTTGTAGATCAAATCGTGAAATTCTGTCCGCTGGCGTTGATAGCCGGTTGTATTCACGTTGGCGAGGTTGTTGGCGACGACTTCAACGGCGCGTTGCTGCGCCATCATGCCGGATGCACCAATCCGTAAAGCTTGCATTTTCCCGTTCCTTTTTCGTCCATCGGCCTCGTTTCGGACCGCTTTTTCTGAAATCGGCACCCTTCTGGGCACACCGGTTCGCCTTTATCTAAGCAACCCGCGTGCCAAAAATTTAAATCAATTATTTCAATGCGTTAGATAATGCTATGCTGGCGAAACACCCTAAACACCCGGTGCCGCAGCAATTCTTACCGGCAGGAATTACCGACTTAAACGCAGGGTTTGTGCATGGTCGACAAATGAAACAGCTCGTCGACCACAACGGGCCGCGCCGTCAGATGCTGCTCGGCGCAATAACGGCAGAACGCATCCAGATCTTTGCGGTTGGCATCCAGACCATAGGGCCAGAAGTCTGCGCCCATCACCCGCACGGCATCTTCATAGGCATCCGCATACCATGGTGACATCTCACGGTTCGCCGAACCTTGGGCGACGCTGCGGACCCGGTCCATAGCGATCCGCCGTGCCGCCAGAAACGCGTCGTAGAGCGCGCCCGGTAAATCCGGGTGGGCGTCCACCAAACTGCGGCGCACGCCGACAATGTGCATAATCGGAAATATCTGTGTGGCGGCGAAATAATCCTGCTCAGCATCGCGTACGTTATCGATCAAACGCTTGATGCTCGAATCTCCATCGGCGAACGCTTGCGGCGGCGCCGGCGCGATGATCGCGTCCAAATCGCCATTCAGCATTGCCTCATTTAAAGACTGCGTTTCGGCTAGCGGCTGTACGTCAATTGCCGCGGGCAGGTCCAACTTCAGGCGCTCGACACGACCTGCCACATTGAGACCACCGGTGCGGTATTTTAGCTGCGCAACGTCGACCCCATATTGATCGGCCAAAATACCCCGCACCCAAACCGCCAGGGTCATGGCGTATTCCGGCACGCCGACGGTGCGACCTTCCAAATCCTTCGGCGTCTCGATACCGGAGTCGGTGCGCACATAGATTCCGCCATGCCGGAACGCGCGGGACAAAAACACCGGAATGCCGATGTAAGCACATTCTCCGCGCGACAGCTGAATCAGATAACTGGCAAAAGAAAATTCCGTGACGTCATAGGGAGCTTCGCCGACGGCCAGCGGAAACAGGGTGCCGGGCGGTGCAATCGTTGGTTCTATTTCAAAACCCTCAACCGGCACCCGACCATTCAAGATCGGCAGCGCCCTGTCATAATCCCAACATGCCAAAGATATCTTCGTTACCATCTTCGTCCCTTTCCGATGTCACCTGTCACCCCCTATGATCACAGACAGATACAGCATCGTCCAATCGCAATCTCGTTTTAGGAGGCCCCGATGAAAACCAGCGCCCACAATCCAGCCGAAATCGCGCCGCCGTCGTCAGACTATGCGCACGGGCTCAAGGTCGAAGGGGCGGAAACGTGGGTGCACGTCTCGGGTCAGGTGGGCGAGCATCAGGACGGCACGTTAGCCGGCGGCACCGAACAACAAATGGAAGTCTGCTGGCAGCGGATTATTGCGATTTTGGCAGACAGCGGTTTGACCAAAGAAGACATCGTCAAAGTGACCGCCTACTTGACGCAACCCGAAGACGTCGGTCTGTACAGGCAAGTGCGTGATCGCATGTTGGAAGGGCATTTGGCGGCATCGACACTGTTGATCGTGTCTGGCCTCGCGAAGCCGACCTGGACCGTCGAAATTGAGGCCGTGGCTGCACGCTGAGTACGCGTTCCACGGCCCCAAGGTCGTTCAATCGTCTAGAGATTTAGCCGACAGGCACGTCGACGACGACGATTTCCGCATCCAGATCAGCGTGGATGACGACATCTTCGTCTGCATCACCTGCCAACACCACCACACCGTCACGGGTGTCCACAAATTCATCGTTGATCGTCACCGCGCCCTTTGCAGCGACGATGTACAATGCACGTCCGGCATCAAGTTTGTGCGTCACATCCGCACCTTCGGCGATCGTCGCGCCGAGCACGGCGGAGTCCGCATGGATCAAAAGCGCGTCGGTTTCTTTGTGGACGTCACGACCGGATGCCAACGGCACTAAGTTGCCGGTGCTCTGCCCTTTCGGGAATTCGCGGGCATCCCAGCGCGGCGTGTGACCGCGTTCATTCGGCATGATCCAGATTTGGAAGATACGGGTGATCTCGTCTTCCAGATTGAATTCCGAATGGGTGATGCCGGTGCCGGCACTCATCACCTGCACGTCACCCGCTTCTGTCCGCCCTTTGTTGCCGAGGTTGTCTTCGTGGGTGATCGCGCCTTCGCGAACGAAGGTAATGATTTCCATGTCCTGATGGGAATGGAACGGAAACCCGGTACCGGGCTGGATGGTGTCATCATTCCAAACCCGCAGCGGGCCGACGCCCATACGCTTCGGATCATAGTAATTGGCGAAGCTGAAGTGATGCTTTGCATCCAGCCAGCCGTGGTTTTCGCCGCCAAGGCTCGAAAACGGGATCGTTTGGATTTGCATCATATCTCTCCTTTCAAGTTTCTTTGCTGCGCCTTAAGCGGCAAGCTTTGAAATCGCCTCTTTAATCGCCGTACCCGCTTCCGCCAAACCTTCGGCACGTGGGTCAGGTCCCATATCCATGCCGTTGGCAGCGATGATGCGAACGTCTTTTAGGCCGATAAAGCCAAACACATGGCGCAAATAGCCGGATTGGAAATCTGCGGGGTGCGGATCATCCGGATCGCCGTAGCCGTATTTGCCGCCGCGCGTCGAGATCACATACACCGGTTTGTCATCTAACAGGCCATAGGGACCGGTTTCGGGATCATAGCCAAAGGTGGCGCCCGGGCGCGCAATGTGATCAATCCAGGTGCGGAGCGCGCCGGTAACGGTGAAGTTATGCATCGGCGCACCGACAACGATCACATCGGCCTCCTGCATTTCTTGGATCATTGCATCAGAGGCCGCACGGGCGGCCTTTTGACGCGGTGTCAGCGTTTCCGGCTGCTTGCGCAGCGCCTCGATCAGTTCGTCGTCCAAATGCGCCGGCGGTGTCGTGCCGATATCACGGTGAATGACCCGGCCGTCGGGATTCTGCTGGTTCCAAGCCTGCATAAACTGGTCCGTCAACTGGCGGGAAACCGCATCGCCGCGGGGGCTGGTATCAAGAATAAGAAGGGTCGACATCGTTAAATCTCCTCAAAAAGGTCACGTCTGTGTTTCGTTGCGAGGAACATAGTCTCCACTTATTTGGAAGACAATTAGGGTGCCATTGAATATATTGTTCATTATTTTGAACAATGGAGGGCGCATGCTCGCAACCGACCCCCTCGACGGCATCGCCGTTTTCGCCGCCGTGGTCGAAGCCGAGAGCTTTTCCGGCGCGGCCCGTCGTCTGAAATATTCAAAAGGTGCCGTGAGCACGCAAATTCAACGACTTGAAGATCGCTTGGGCGTGCGTTTGTTAAATCGAACCACCCGCAAGCTGTCGCTGACAGACGAAGGTCGGGCGTTTTACGCGCATAGTCGCCGCATCCTGGACGAGGCCCGTGAGGCCATGGACGCGCTTGATGCCCTGGATGCCGAACCGCGCGGCGTGCTGCGCGTCAATGCGCCGATGTCGTTCGGCGTTTTGCATCTGGGCGCCGCCATCGCCGAATTCATGCAGGCGCACCCGGCCATCGAAGTTGAATTGGACCTCAACGACCGCCGCGTTGACTTGATCGAAGACGGCTACGACATGGCGATCCGCATCGCGCGCTTGCCCGATTCTAGCCTGATCGCGCGCCGCTTGGCGCCGTGCCGTCGCGTCGTCGTCGCGAGCCCGAATTATTGGGATCGCCACGGGCGCCCGCAGCACCCAAATGATCTTAAAGACCATGACGTCATGACCTATGCGTATTTGGATGACCCCGGCACCTGGACCTTCAAAGGGCCAGACGGTCGCATCTCTGTCCCAGTCAAAGGCCGGCTTCGTGCCAACAATGGCGAGGTGCTATTGGACGCGGCGAAACGCGGCATCGGCGTTGATATGGCACCGACATTTTTTTGCTGTGATGCGCTGATCAACGGTGAATTGGAAATTGCGTTGGCGGATTTCGAGGACGACCCGATCTCGGTGTACGCGGTCTATCCGCATCGCCGCCACCTAACGACCCGGGTCCGTGCGTTCGTGGATTTCCTGGCGGCACGGTTTGGCGAAGACCCGTATTGGGATGCCTGGGCAGGGAGTTCGAATTAGCGGCCTTCGCGCCACCACGCCAGGCTGGCGAGGCCGATGCCTAAGAACAGCACCAGCCACCATGGGGCGAGCGGGACGTTGGTGACGCCGGTTACCGAGAACGCTTCGTTGCGGACCATGCCGATCCAACCGGCCCCTTGGGTGCGGCGATCCGCTTGGACGCTGCGACGTTGCGGCAAGCCGTCCTGCAACCAGTGCACGCTGCCGCCGAGCGCATCGGCAATCTGTTTCGGCACTACATCGCTGGCGCGCAGATCGGCAAGTTCCAACGGATTCAAAGCGCCCGCCGGCGCCAAGGCTGTATGCGTTTCATTGGATATCCGATACAGGCCGATCTCGTCAGCCGGGATGCGGGCGATGGCACGACCGGCACTTTCCGGTTTCAGGGTTACCTTGCTGACGTCCCCGCTCGGGGTCTGCACTTGCACCTCTGTCTCCCCGGGCGTCAGGCTCCGACGCTCGATCCTGAGTTCGCCCTTATCGACCTGCGCGAACAAGCCTTCTTCGTCGAGCTCAGGCTCTTTCATCAGCCAATGGGCGACGCGGCGCATCAATTCCGCTTGTGGACCGCCGCCGTCAAAGCCGCGCGACCACAGCCACAAATGATCGCTGGCGATCAATGCAACGCGGCCTTCGTCAACCCGTTCCATGATCAACAGTGGGTTGCCATCAGCCCCGCTCATCAGCGTCGGCGCAACGCTCGTCGTCACCCCGATCTGACGAAACCACGATCCCCATGTAGGCTCCAAATCATCACGACCGGGCACGACGGCGCCCAGCAGACCACTGGTCACCGGATGACGGTGGCCAAGCTCGCTGATACGGGGCTTGAAGCGAGATTCCAAAATCCGTCCCGTCGGCGATGCCGGCAGGATGTCCACCAAAGGTGTCCGCGCCAACGAACGTAAGCCCGCATACTCGGGCCCGACCGACAGCATCACGGCCCCGCCGCCCCGCAAGTATTCAGCGATGTTGCGGAAGTACGATGGCGGCAACACGTCACGCACCACATAGCGGTCGAACACGATCAGATCAAACTCGTCGATTTTCTCTTCGAACAACTCGCGCACCGGAAACGCGATCAACGAAATTTCGTTGAGCGGCGTGAAATCATTTTTCTCCGGTGGGCGTAAGATCGTGAAGTGCACCAAATCGACCGAAGGATCGGATTTCAGCAAGTTGCGCCATGCCCGTTCACCGGCGTGCGGCTGACCCGACACCAACAGCACCCGCAAACGATCCCGCACCCCGTTGATCGAAACCACGGCGCGGTTGTTGAGCGGCGAAAGCTCGTCAGGCGCCGCGCCCGCCTCAATCTCAACGATTGTCGCCCCGGCGTGCGCCAGCGTGAGATCAAGGGTATGCTCTTTGCCGGTTTCTACGGTCAGCGTTTCCAAGACCTCGCCATCAACGCGGATCGTCACGTCAGCAAGATTGTCACCGAACCCGGCACCAGACCACGCCGCGCGCTCTTCGACCCGGTAGCGCACGCTGACATCATTGCCGACGATCCCATAGCCGGGCGCATCAGAGATCACCAGACGTCGATCTTTTTCATCGCGTTTACCGGTAATCAGCATGTGCACAGGCCCCGGCAGACCGCCCACCCCTGTCAAATCGGCATCATGAATTTGTCCGTCCGTGATCACCACTGCACCGGCAAAGCGAGACCGCGGCATATCGCCCAACGCATCGCTGAGCGCGCCGACCAGACGGGTGCCGCCTTTGTTCGCAGAGGCATCGCCGTCACCCAATGTCACCGTGCGGACGTCCAAGCCCGACATCTCGGTCAAGCTTTCGCGAACAGCGGTGACCGCAGCCTCGGTTTCGACACGGCGTTCGCCAATACGCTGGCTAGTACTTTCATCGATGACGATCAGGGCAATATCGGATTCCGCCGTGCGTTCTTCGACGCTGATGGAAGGTGCAAGCAGCGCCAAGATCAATGCGCCTAACAAGGTGCTGCGCGCCAACACACCCTTCATACCGGCGCGCAGCACCTGCGCCAGCAGCAGTGCCGCCCCGAGACCGGCCAATGCGGCGATGACAGCGGGCGGCAACGCCGGAGACCAGAGGATTTCCGTCGTCATTGTCCGAGCCTCTTTATAATCGCCGGCATATGCACCTGATCGGCTTTGTAATTACCGGTCAGCACGTACATCACCAAATTGATGCCGAAGCGGAACGCCATTTCCCGCTGCCGCTCACCGCCGGGGACAACAGGAAAGATCGGTCGCTGCGTTTCGTCCAACGCCCATGCGGACGCCCAATCACTGGACCCGGCAACGACGGGCGAAACGCCGTCATTGACCCGCTCTCCGGCACGCTCGACCCATAACGCGGCCCCGGCATAGCGGCCCGGAAACGCATTTAAAAGATAAAACGAGCGGGTCAAAACATGGTCTTTCCCGACCGGCACCAGGGGTGGCAGATCCAAGCCCTGCGCCAAATCCCTGAGCGCCGCCGCCTGCGCGCCGCCGCCACGCTCTTGCGTGTCGAACAAGATGGTGCCGCCATTGCGCAGATATTCTTTCACTGCCAGCCGAGCCACATCGTCGAGTTCATAGAACGCCGTCACCGGCCAATAAATCAGAGGAAAAAACGTCAGATCATCGCGGCCGGGCTGGACCGGTTGTGGGGGCCCCAATTCTGCCGCCGTGCGCCGCGCCAACATCACTGTCAGGCCACCGAGACCCCGTGCACTGACATCATCGACCCGCGCATCGCCGGTCTGCAAATAAGCGAGCCGGGTCTCGAGACTATTTTCAAGGGCGAACCGTTCGGCGGCATGGGCGGGAGAGGCGAGGCCACCGCCCAACATCAGCATGGCAACAACGCCTGCCGCCATCCCGAGGCGCCGTCCGCCCCCGCGCACCCAAAGACCGGCCAGCATATCCAACATGAACAGCACCAGTGCTGCTAAGAATATCCAAGGCGTTAAGTCATGCTCTGCCGGTTTCTCATATCCTTCCTGTATCATATCGTCGTTCAACGGCAGCTGCGACAATGGCGGTAACGATGTTGTCAGATTAAACGCACGCCGCAAGTCTTTGGCGCCATAAATGCCAGGCGGGTGTGCTTGCGACACCAAATCCTGATCGACGGCCTTGGCATCAATCGGTTGCACGTTGGCCGCCGGCGGGCCCAAGCGTGCGAACGCATCCATGATCTGCAGCGGCGCCAGGGGTGGCACATCACCCACACCGGCCACACCAAGACCGAGCGCGCTTAACCGCTGCATCATCTCGACAAACAGACCGCTTAGCGGCAGGTTTGACCATGATGTGTTGGCCGCGGTGTGGAACAACACGACCCAGCCCCGCCCGCGTTTGTCTGCGGTCACCAGAGGTGTGCCGTCTTCGAGCGCGGCCCATGTCTTCGCCGCCAACGCCGGCGTTGGCTGGGCCAGCACTTGGCGACCGATCCGCACATCGCTTGGGATCGACAACCCATTAAACGGCGAGCTTTCCGTGAACGGCATCAAGCCCATCGGTTTTTGCCACGACATTGCACCGCCGATCACCCGGTCGCCGGCGCGAAGCTGCACCGGCAACAGCGGGTCTATCTGGCCTGGTGCAATTTCAGACGTGTGGCGCGCCAACGCGGGTCCGGCGAAACGAACCAGAATTCCGCCTTCTTCGATCCAAGTATTAAGTGCCGCACGGCTCGGTCCCGGCACGTCGACACCATCCGGCACCGCTAAAACCGACAGCGGCTGAGCAAAAACATCACGGAAGTTGCCGCTGCGCACAGACGTCGACCCCTGCAGCGCACGCTCAATATAATAGGTACTTGAAAGCAATGGCTGCACATCGGCGGCGTTGTCGGCAGTCAAGATACCGACGGGACGGCGACGCCAGCGTTGATCCAGCAGCACCACAGCCCCGACGTGCGCCCCATCAGCGATTTGCAGGCGTTCAATACGATTGAGAATTTCGACCGGCGCCTCCAACGTCGCGATTGCATCCGCTGCGGCAGCGCCAAACGTCACCGAGGTCGTCGCCTGCACACGCCCTTCGCCGTCCAGACCGCGCACTTCATACGACGTGTCGTCCGTCACCGCATGGGTGCGCTCAAGCGTTACCGACAAACCCGCGGCTGAACTCGTCGGCGGGCGCAACGCGATGATCGGATTGAGCGGATCAATATACACCGTCACAGTGCCAAGGCCGCGCAACCGTTCGGTCATTTCTTCCGTGCCGGGGCCATCGAGCCCATCCGTCAGCCAACGCACATCCGCCAACGCCGCAAACCCGCCCTGCCAATCGGCCAGCGCGTCCGCCGCTTCTCCCCGGTCGGTCGGCCATGGCAATGGCAGCAATTTGTTGACGGCGCTTCTGGCTTCTGCGGCACCAAGCGCGATGACCTCAATCGCGCTGCCGTCGGTAGGGGGTGCGGTCGCTAAAAGCACGACACGCCTGCCGGCGCGAAGTGCACGATCGGTGAGCGATAACGCCACTTCGCGCCGACGGTCCCAACCGTCCGCAGCCGCCCATCCGTTGTCGACCACCAATAACATCGGCTGCGATACATCACCGGCACGCTCCGCATTCAACAGCGGTCGCGCCGCAGCAAAAATTATCAAACTCGCGATAGCCAACCTTAAGACCAAAAGCCACCAAGGGGTTCGGGCCGATGTCTCGCGATCCGTCACGATCCCGAACAACAAACGTATCGGCGGGAACATGATTTTTTTCGGAATCGGTGGCGTCAGACGCAGTAGCCACAATATCGCCGGCAGCACGATCAACGCGGCAAGCGCCCAAGGCACCGCAAAAGACAATGCACCCAGCGACACCATCTAACGCCCCTCCGTCGCGCTTAACGCCAAGTACAACGCCATCAATGCCGTTTCGGGCGCATGATCGGTGCGGTGTCGGGTGAACCCCCAGCCGGCATTCCGCGCAATATCAGCAACCCCAGCCCCGTGTGCTTTAAAGACTTGTTGATAGCGCTCAGCCACGGTCTCCACATTGCCGATTACGGCCCGGCCTTCACCTTCGGGCCCCTCAAACTGGACGCGGCCTTGAAACGGAAAAGCTTCCTCAGCGGGGTCAACGATCTGCATAATATGGCCGCGGACACCATGGTGCGCATAAGCGTTAATCGCGATCCGCACGTCATCTAATGGTGTCAGAAAATCGCTGAACAACACTAAGCGCGCATGACGGGGCAACATTTCAAACTTCGGCAGACCAACATCAGGCAGGCGACCTTTTTCAATCTCGGTCCACAATTGTGCCAGCGCGTGGCGACCGGCACTCGGCGGTGCGCCAGTACCCAGCAACGCCACATGCTCGCCACCTTTGATCAGCAGCGAAGCCAGCGCCATCAACAATAAGTCAGCGCGCGAACGCTTATCGCTCTGCTCGGGATCTGAACTGAACACCATGGATGGCGAGCCGTCGCGCCATAACCAAACGCTTTGCGCGGCCTCCCACTCGGTTTCCCGAATGAACACCGGATCGCTTTTCGCCGATTGCCGCCAATCGATCCGCTGCACGGAATCGCCGCTTTCATAGCGACGGAACTGCCAAAACGTTTCGCCTTGGCCGACACGCCGGCGCCCATGCACCCCTTGCGAGACTGTGTTGGCAACCCGCTCAGCCGCCACCATCAAAGGCGGCAAGCCGGCGGCCAACGCCTCGGCGCGGTGGTGTGATTGCAGAGCGTGGTCAGCCATTCAGTGCTACCCTATGCGTGCTGCAAGCGCGTCGATAATCTCCTCAAGCGTCACCCCTTCGGCGCGGGCCGCAAACGTCAGCGCCATACGGTGGCGCAAGATCGGCTGCGCCAGGGCCAGCACGTCATCAATCGATGGCGCCATGCGCCCCTCGATCACGGCGCGCGCACGCACGCCCAACATCAACGCCTGCGAGGCGCGCGGCCCCGGCCCCCAAGACACGTTGGCCTGCACGGTCGCCAGATCAGAGGTTTCCGGGCGTCCGGCACGGACCAAGGTCAGGATCGCCTCGGCCACGGACTCGCCGACCGGCACCGAACGCACCAAGCGTTGTGCTGCCATCAACGTTTCCGGATCCATTACTTGGCCGGGTTTGACGTCTTCGTTGCCGGTGGTCTTGATTAAAATGTTCCGTTCAGCCTCAAGATCAGGATACTCGACGTTCACCTGCATAAAGAAACGGTCGAGCTGGGCTTCGGGCAGCGGATATGTGCCTTCTTGTTCGAGCGGGTTTTGCGTCGCCAACACGTGGAACGGTTTTGGCAGGTCGTAATATTGACCGGCGACCGAGACACGCTTTTCCTGCATCGCCTGCAACAACGCAGACTGGGTGCGCGGGCTGGCGCGGTTAATTTCGTCGGCCATTAACAACTGCGCGAACACCGGTCCTTTGATAAAGCGGAAGCCGCGGCGTCCGCCTTCGGCTTCTTCGAGGACTTCCGAGCCCAGAATATCTGCCGGCATCAAATCAGGCGTAAACTGCACGCGTTTATCATCAAGGCCAAATACGGTGCCCAGCGTTTCCACCAGTCGCGTCTTACCCAGGCCCGGCACACCGATCAGCAATACGTGGCCGCCCGCGAGCAGCGTCACCATGCTTTCTTCGACGACCTGTTCTTGACCAAAAATCGCTTGTCCGACGGCAGCACGGGCCGCCGTCATTTTTTCCGCCAAGGCTTCGATTTCCGCAACGGGGCTTTGGCCTGCCCGACCGTTCGGACTATCTTTGTCTTCAGGACTTGCAGTCAATGTCACGTTGTTGCCTCCTGGGCTGGTTGAAAGAGAAGCGTAACGGATGACCGATACACCCGAAAAGCTCGAAAATATGACACTTGGTGATGCCCGGACCCAACCCGGGACGTCACCGTGTCCGCCGCCCGCCGGTATGACCCCTAAAAAGGGCCAACATGTGATCGGCGAGATCGATATGCGCATCGCGTCCGATGGCACTTGGTTTTATATGGGGACGCCGATTACGCGTAACAGCCTCGTAAACTTATTTTCTACCGTTATCCACCGAGATGCCGACGGTGCCTACTGGCTTATTACGCCTGCCGAAATGGCGCGGATCAAGGTAGAAGATGCGCCATTTTTAGCCGTGGAACTCAACGTCACAAATGACGATGACGTGAACACCCTCAATTTTCGCACCAATAGCGGCCGCTGGGTCGCCGCAGACGCCGCCCATCCGATCCGAGTCGACATTGATCCGGACACACATCAGCCCCGCCCCTACCTGCAAGTTGCCGAAGACGGCACCGAAGCCCGCATCAACCGCGCCGTATTTTACGAACTTGTAGAGATGGCCGAACAAGCCGATATCAATGGTGAGGCGGTGCTCAAACTGGCCAGTGGCGGCGCCACGTTTATCCTTGGCCCAGCAACGGAGGACACATGAATCGCACGCAGATCACGGATCGGATCGGCAATGCGGCCCGCGAAATCGGGGTCCGCTCGTCGCGGGGCGATCATGATCTAAACCCAGGCATGGTACCATTGAGCGAGCTTCGCCAAGCCGCTGTCCTCGTGCCCGTGGTCGAGCGTGCGGACGCACTGACGTTGATGCTGACCCAGCGCACCGATCATTTGAACGACCATCCGGGCCAGATCAGCTTTCCGGGTGGACGAATCGAAGCTGCCGACACGTCCCCCGAAGACGCTGCATTACGCGAAGCCGAAGAAGAAGTCGGCTTAATCCGTGATCACGTTGAGGTGATCGGCAGGCTCGATCAATACGTGACCCGCACCGGCTTTTCTGTAACCCCGGTGGTCGGCTTGGTGAACCCGGCGTATACTATACAACCGGACCCGTTTGAGGTCGCGGAAGTGTTCGAAGTGCCGCTAGCGTTTTTATTGGACCCCGCCAACCATCGCCGCGATTCGCGGATATACAAAGGCACAAAGCGGGAATTTTACGCGATGCCTTATGGCGAGTATTACATTTGGGGTGCGACGGCAGGCATGATTCGAAATCTTTATGACGTGCTGGCAACGAACGAGGATTAAATAATGGGACGACTCTTGCTGACATATATATTGCCGCTGATCTTTCCATTGTTGGTCTATTTGGCCTGGAACGCTTATGCGCGCAGCAAGGCGAAACGTTCCGGTGGCGTGCCACCAAGCCTGGAACGCGGCCCGATCTTCTGGGCGATCGTCGCCGGCTTTATTCTGCTAACCGCCTCACTGTTGACGTTTGCCGTGATCGGCGGCGATGCGCCCGACTCAGGCCAATACGTCGGGCCCCGCTATGAGGACGGCAAGATCATCCCGCCAACTTATATCCCGGACCCGAATAAATGATTTCGATGCTGGCGAGCCAGGAACCGACCGGTAAATTAGGGCCGGAACCCTGGCTGACAGCACCTGAAACCGTCCGCGTGGTCACTGCCCTGCAACGCGACGGTGCGGATGTACGATTCGTCGGCGGCTGCGTACGCGATGCCCTAGCCCACAAGCACGTTTCCGACATCGATATCGGCACTCCCGACCTGCCGGACCGGGTGACAGCGCTATTGGCGGCAGACGGCATTAAAACCGTGCCGACTGGAATCGACCACGGCACCGTGACCGCCGTGATCGACAAGCGAACGTTTGAGATCACAACGCTGCGCCGCGATGTTGAAACAGATGGCCGGCGCGCCGTGGTTGCGTATACAGATGACTGGATCGTCGATTCATCCAGACGGGATTTCACCATCAACGCTTTGTCAGCGACACCGAACGGCGACGTTTATGATTATCACAACGGCATTCCTGATTTGGCGCACGGCAAAGTACAATTTATCGGCCGCGCCGACGCGCGCATCGAAGAAGACCATTTGCGGATTCTTCGATATTTTAGATTTTACGGCCATTACGGTCGCCCGCCGGCAGACGTCGCCGCTTTTAATGCGTGCCGCAAACATGCAGATAAACTGCACGAGATTTCCGCCGAACGCATCCGCCATGAAATGTTGCGCATCTTGATGTCACCCGATCCTGCAGACGTGTTTTTGCTGATGAAGAATGCACATGTATTGGATGTAGTGCTGCCCGAAGCCGGCAATATCGGGCGCTTGCGTGCGACGGCATGGTTGAGCACACGGGCACTGGTGCTGGATGGCCTGCATGCAGACCCGATCCGTAGACTCGGTGCATCACTGAGGGCGGATACGGACGCCAGCGCTATCGGATCTCGGCTTAGACTCTCCAACAGGGAAAGTGACCGTCTCGTCAAAATGACCGAAATCGTGCATGCACTTCGTGAACCGCTCAGCGAAAACGCAACGCAGCGCTTGGTGCATGTGCATGGCGGCGAAGCCGTCGCCGACGCGACGATCCTGGCCTGGGCGGAACGCTTGGCGGAAGTCGCAAAATTACCCTCAGATGAGACCGCCGCGCGCCGCACGATGTTGGAAATTGCGCTCGCATGGAAATCCCCGACATTTCCCATCGATGGAAAGGACGCGCAGGCACTGGGTCTGGAACGCGGCCCCCAGATCGGCAAAGTGCTCCGCCAAGTCGAGAATTGGTGGGCGGCGGGCGATTTCAACGCAGACCGAGACGCGTGTCTGGCACAACTGCAAAAAGCCATTCAAGATATTAGAACGCAGAAAAAGCCAGGAAACGGACGGTAAAAGGACAACGGTAAATGACGGAACTTCGAGTGTGTTTTATCGGTGACAGCTTGGTGTTGGGCACGGGCGACGATGATTTTCTGGGATGGCCAGGCCGCATCATGCAGCGCGAGCGCGAGGCTGGGCACAACGTGACGCTCTATAACACCGGTATCCGCGGCGACACCACGACGATGATCGAACCGCGTTGGCGCGCCGAAGCCGAAGCCAGGCTACCCAAGGAAAACCCTGGTGCGCTGGTGTTTTCATTCGGCTGCAACGATATGGCGATGCAAAATGGCGAGCTACGCAACGCACCTGAAGTTGCCGTCGCCTCTGCCAGACGGATGATTTCAGAGGCGAAAGACTGGCTGCCGACCCTGTGGATCGGTCCGCCGCCGGTAAATGATGACGATATGCCGTTCTCGTCGGCACCTGGGCGAGAACGATTTTTATCATCAAGCCGAAATGTGCAGCTTTCAGATATGTTCCAGGACGTCGCAGCCGAGTTGGGAGTGCCGTATCTGGATTTGTTTTCACTGCTGGCCGCGAATTCGGAATGGCCGAAATTCTATGTGAAGGGCGACGGCGTACATCCGACCCGCGAAGGCTATGCCACCATCGCCGAACACATTATCGGCTGGGATGCGTGGAGAAAGTGGTTCGATGCCTGAAGAAAGCCCTGAAAACCCATCCAAACGCCTGTCGAACGGCGATTTGGATGCGCGATTGCGCGCACATATCCTGACACTGAGCGAAGCGCGCGGCGCGGGCAAAACCATCTGCCCGTCTGACGCCGCGCGGGCTGAACGTCCAGAAGATTGGAACAGCTTGATGAAGCCCGTACGCCGCGCCGCACAAACGCTGGCGCGCGAAGGCTTGATCGCAATTTATCGCAAAGGAAAGCCGGTCGACCCAGACAATTTCAAGGGGGTGATCCGGCTCGGGTTGCCGCCAGTTAAATAATTTTTATTCAGCAGGTTGAGACAACATCACGCCGGCACGCACGTCATTCATGATGCTATATGCCGCGTCGTCGAGTTTAAGACATGATAACGCCGCCAAATGTTGCTCGGGCATCACACGAATGACCCGCGCGCGAATATCCACAGCACACGGTTGTTTGTTTTTTTTGTACGTACGTTCGTCGGCAAGACCATCAATGCGGACCAAGGCCCCGGTCGGCATGATGCCGTGATCATCTTCCAGCAGGAATCCACCGAAGCTCCATTCCGCCGTTAAATACACACGGCCACCGACGCGTAAATATAATTGTGGAACTTCAAGCCGTTCGTAACGGCGACGCTCGCCCGCAGCAAATGCAATATTCCCCATATTGGCCCCCATACGCCAATCCCAGTAGAGATAATATTCACATGAAACTATAGACTATAACTGTGACGAATGTCACTCGTAAAAGAGGTACTTAATTTGGCACCCACACCTTACCTTGCATTAACGGTCGTGCGGTTCGATAGACGGTGCAGCTATTTGCGACGACACCAATGTTATCTGCCGTGACATCCGCATCAACGGGCAGCACGCCGGACGGGTTCGACAAACGCAGGTCGCCCGGTTGGGTGCGCATCAGACCGTGCGGTACGCTGCCTGGAATGCGGCATGCGACGCCTAAACACATGGCCCCAGTCAGCGGCAACACGCGGTGCACCTGCCCCATGGAGACGATGCGCGCCGCTAGGTCGTGACTGTCCGCATCGATCTTGGCGCCCGACATCGACATGCTGGCAATCGGTTTGCCTACAATCCCGATCTTCGGGTTGCCGGCAGCGGCCGTTTCAGGGCTTTCCGCAAGGCCCATGGCGACGGCGGCGACGCAGCGCACGGCTTCCAGTGCCTGCATAAACGCGGTATCGGCCTCGAGCTCGCCGACGGTTTCGGCTGCGGTCTTACCGAACCGTTCAGCGGCAACAAAAACGACAGCGTTTGAGGCATCGACCAAGCTCGCTTCGACCTTGCCGACACCGGGCACGTCGAGCACATCGAGCGCATTGCCGCTCGGCAGCAATTCGCCGGATGTCGCGCCGCCCGGGTCCAGATAATCGAGCCGGATCGCAGACCCGCTGCCGCCGACGCCCGGAATTTCAAAATCGCCCGCGGGCTGAAAGCCACCGTCCCGGACCTCGAATGTGGCATGATAAATTTTCTGCGTGTTGGTATTGAACACACGTAATGTAAAGCTGCCGTCCGCGTTCGCCGGCACCAGGCCGGTGTCGACCGCAAACGGACCGACGGCGGAGGACAAGTTACCGCAGGTCGCCGAATAATCGGCCTCGGGCTTATCGATCAACACCTGCGCGAAGGTGTAGTCGACATCGGCACCATCCACATCGGACAATCCAACCACAACCGCTTTCGAGACCGACGACACGCCGCCGCCCATGCCGTTCAATTGACGTCCGTAAGGGTCAGGACTGCCCAATGCTTCGACAAAGATCGGGTCACGTTCCGCGCGTGACGCGGGAATCCAATCGTCGCGAAAGAACACACCTTTCGATGTGCCGCCCCGCATGAAAATCGCTTCGTATGCTTTTTGATTCATACGCTGATGCTAGCGGGCGAATTTCTTGCAGGCAATCAAATCAAACGTTCGCGCCAATCAGCTCCGCCATTTCTGCCAGCAACACGTCGCGGCGTGCGGTGAGCGATACATAGACAAAGCGCATATCGGTACGTTGGCGCACCATACGGCCGGGGTACGGATGATATACCAACTCGGTCGAGGCGAACGCCGGCGAGGCGGTCGCAACCTGGAACGCATCTTCGATGGTGACGTCGACCAGCTTTAAGGCTGGGCTGTCGTCATCCGTGGTGATCTCGAACGGGACTTGGGCCAAGCGTAAAAAACCTGGCTTGTCGTCGGACGCGCGAAACCCGGCGATAAAATTATCAATGAAATCCTGCACCCGGTCGTCGTGGCTGACCTTGCCCGCGGGCCCATGCGGGTGCGAGTGCAGGTGCGCGGCACCCGTCGGATGATTGTGGTCGTGCGGGTGCGCATGGTCATGGGGATGCGCGTGCGTGTGTCCATCGTGGGGCATCGGATCCTCCTCAGAACGTTTTCGGCTTGTCGATGATGTGCTTGTGCGCACCCATCTTGCCGTTGGCCACCAAAGTACCAAGCACATCGACGATGACGCGGGTCGCGAACAAAGAGGTGATGTCAGAGGTATCGTAAGGCGGCGAAACCTCGACCACCTCAAGACCGCAAAGGCCCTCAGCCGCCACCTTGCCGACGAGCGATAGGATTTCACGGGGCAGGAACCCGCCCGGCTCTGGCCAACCGGTGCCGGGTACGAAGCCGCAATCGACGCAATCGATGTCAAAGCTCATGTACACCGCATCGACACCTTCCCAGGCGATGTCGAGGGCGATCTCGGCAACCTTATCGATGCCAAGCTCTTCAACATCGGACATCGAGATAATCGTGGTATCGCGTTTACGGGCTTCGACCACCGCTTCGCGCGGCACCTGCCAGCCGCCGATGCCGATCTGCACCAAATTCTTCGGATTGACGTTCGGCATGTTGGTAGCATGGAACCACGGCGTCGTGTGCATACGCTCGTCCAGGTCTTTTTCTTGAATGTCGGCGTGGCGATCAAAGTGGATGATGCCGATGTTTTTCGACGTGCATTCGGCGATCCCACGCACAGTCGGAAAACCGATCGAATGGTCGCCGCCGATGATGATCGGCATAGCACCTGACGAGAACACATGGCTCATCGCCTTGGTGATCTGATCAAAGGATTTTTCCAAGTTGGCCGGGATCGTAAACACATCGCCGGCATCGCACAGTGTCATCTGCTCGCGCAGATCGACGCCCATTTCATAGTTATAAGGCGTGTACAGCGCAGAAATCTTCCGCACGCCCTGCGGGCCGAAACGCGTACCCGGACGATACGTGGTGCCGCCGTCAAAGGGCACGCCTAAGATCGCCGCGTCATAGTTACCGACGAGTTTGACGTCTTCGATGTATGGGGCTTTTAGAAACGTGTTGATGCCGGCGTAGTGCGGCAACTCGCCCCGCGCAAACGTCGGGATCGATTTATCTTCGATGGACTCCGCGCCAGGAAGGCCAACCTTGAGCGCCCATTCGCGTTCCTTCGACCAGCCGTCGCCGGGCAGTTCAGCCTCTTTCTGAGCCGCCTGCCAGCCTTTCAGATGCATCTTGTCGAAGTCAGGATGGTGATGACGCTGTGCGCCCGGCAATTCTGCCCGATCCAGGCCAGCGATGCGGTGGCGGCGTTGATGCGGATCACGGTTCAGCATGGGTCGTTTCCTCTGTTGGTTTTGTCTGGAAGTGTGAAAGATCGATGTCCGCCGCATCTTCAAGCGGCAGGTCGTAAGTGATGGTTGCCCCGTATGCATCGGGTGCCTGCGGGTCCCATCGCGGCTTGTCGAAGACCAACAAGCGGGTGCCGAGGCGAAAACCTTCGTTCAGATCATGGGTGACCATGAAGATCGTCATCTCGCGGGACTTCCAGAGATTGAGCATGATCTCGTGCATGTCGGCGCGGGTGCCGGGATCAAGCGCGCCGAACGGCTCGTCCAACAACAGCACTTTCGGCTCGGCCAACAACGCCTGCGCAATCGCCAAGCGCTGCTGCACCCCGCCCGACAGGGATTTCGGATACAGATCACGTGCACGCGCAAGACCGACACCGCTGAGCATTTCTTCGACGCGTTCGAAAGCACGTTTCCGCGCCGCGCCGAACAAGCGACCAAAAAACTGCGAGGATTGAAACTCGAAAGCGGCGATCAGGTTCTCGGCGACGGTGAGGTGCGGAAACACCGAGTACCGTTGGAACACCACGCCCCGGTCCGCACCGGGTTCACCCGCCAGGGGTTCGCCGTCCAGATAAATTTCCCCTCGATCCGGAAATTCCTGGCTCAGCAGCATCCGTAGAAACGTCGACTTGCCGCATCCGGACGCGCCGACGACGGCGCAGAACTCGCCTTTGTCAATATCCAGATTGACGCGCTCAAGCACGCGCACATCGCCGTAGCCTTTGTGAACGTCCCGAACCGAAATAAGGCTCATAGCCCGCCCTCCTCGGCCTGCCATTTAAAGGCGCGGCGCGACAAATGCTTGAGCAGATAATCGATAACGAACGCAAGGATCGTAATCCAAATCACGTACGGCAAAATTACGTCCATCGCCAGATATCGCCGCACCAAAAAAATCCGATACCCAAGCCCATCGGTCGCTGCGATGGCTTCGGATGAAATAAGGAACAGCCACGCCGGCCCCAATGAGAGCCGAAGCGACGATATCAGGCGCGGCATCGCGTGGGGCAATGCGACGTGGGTCACGATCTGCCACGTGGACGCGCCCAGCGTCTGCGCTTTAATGAGAGTTTCGCTCGGCAACTGAGCCACATGGAGCGACAAATCGCGCACCATAAACGGCGCGATGCCGATCACGATCAGCACGACTTTAGCAAGTTCACCCAATCCAAACACGATAAATAGAATGGGCAAAACCGCCAGCGGCGGCACCATCGATAGCACCGCCACAAACGGCGCAAAGCCAGTCCGCACAAGCGGCAGCAATCCGATCGCAATCCCGAGCACCAGCCCGAGTGCGGTCGCAATCGCAAGGCCGATGCCCAAACGCTGCAAGCTGGCAGCCGTATCGGCCCAAAGAATGTAAATGCCTTTGCGCTTATCCGGCTCGAACGCCAGTCGATCAACTGCGTCGGCGATGCTGGCGAATGACGGCAAAAGCTTATCGTTAGGATTGGCATCCAACCGTGCATCGGATGCCAATATGTACGCCACCAACAGCAAGACGAACGGGAGCGCGCCCAAAATCAAGGACCCCGCCCCGCCCGCCTTACGGTTGATAAGCCGTTTCATTGCGATTTAAACCGACCGAGCCTTAAAGCTTGCCGTCGGCGGCCATCGACATGTAGCTGGGATCAAACCGCAACTTGATGTTGCCACTGTCGCCCAGCGTCTTGCCTTTGGGGAACGCCATGCCAACGAAATCCGGGCTGGTCGCACCCTCGCCCAAGATACCGTGCGTGAATAAGAACTTGCGCACCGCGTCCATGGTCTTAATCAGCTCAATCGAATTGGTGAATTCGACGGCGCTTTTCGGATCGTAGAACATTTTCGTGGTCGCGACTTGAGCGTCATAGCCGGCAAGATCGGTGCCGGACTTTTCGGCCATAAACGTGCGCGCCTTTTTACCTTCGGCGTCGTTCTTCATCATGATCGACATGGTTTCATACCAGGCGCCGACCAGGGCTTTACCAAAATCCGGGTTCTGGGCCAGGGTCTCGGTGTTGACCACCATCATGTCGATGATCTCGCCCGGGATATCCGCTGAGGTATAAAGCACTTTCGCCTTGGGCTCGGCAGCGACTTCTGACAGCAGCGGGTTCCAGGTGACCACCGCTTTGACGTCTTCGGTCTTGAACGCAGCGACGATGTCGGCATCCGACGTGTTAACGACGGTCAGGTCTTTTTCCGACATGCCGACGCTGTCGAGCGCACGGGCCAACAGTTAATGGGACACTGACAATTCGACCAAGTTCACCGACTGACCGGAGAGGTCTTTGATGCCGGAAGCCCCTTTCATGACGACGCCGTCGTTGCCGTTCGAAAAGTCGCCGACGATCAGCGCCGTTGAGTCGACGCCGCCACCTGCCGGGATCGACAAGCCGTCCATGTTGGTCATCACGCAGCCGTCAAACTTGCCAGCGGTGAATTGATTGATGCTCTCGATGTAATCGTTGATCTGAGTGACTTCGATGGTGATGCCGTACTTGTCGGCCCACTTTTTAACGATGCCCGCTTCGGCGGCGTAGGCCCAAGGCATCCAGCCGACATAAATCGACCACGCGATCTTGAAATCCTTCTTCGCCGCATGCGCGGTCGAGGTTACGAGCACCGCGGCCACCATCAAGGCGGCGACGAACCCTCTGCACAGAGTTCTTTTCATGGCTAAAGCCTCCTTCAAATGCGAGGAAGCCTGCTAAAATACGAACGTTCGTCCACGGCGGTCACAGACCCCACTCGCAGGTTATTCTCCCGGGATTTTGCCCCGCCGTGGCTCCCCCACCTGCCGGTTGAGGAGTGCATCTCTCGGACCAGTCACCGCGTGCGCGGTCGGAACCCTAGACGCCCTGCTTCGATAACCCGCGCAATTGCCATGCCAAATGGCGCGTGATCAAACATCGCGTTGAAAATCATATATTTTTTAGAAATGCACGACGGTCGGCGCATATGCTGCACCGACCGTTCGCTTAATTTTTAGACAGAAAAATTCATACTGACTAAACAATCATCAATCGCGCGGCCCAGCGAAGAACCAAATGATCACGCCCAAAAGCGGCAACAGCAAAATCAGAATGATCCAAAACACCTTTTGCCCGGTGGTCGCACGACTTCCGAGCGTTTTAATGATCGCATACACATCGGCGATCAAAATCAACAAGCCACCGAGGCCAATACCTTCTATACCCATATCGAGGTCCTTTATGTCCTTATTATCGAGGCATTACGTATGCCTTCACTCACGGCCACGCAACATCCGGCGGCAAGCTCATCAAGATCGCTTCCACATGACCGCCGGTCTTGAGACCAAAGATCGTGCCGCGGTCGTACAATAAATTAAACTCCACATAGCGACCCCGTTTGACGCGCTGCGCCTGCTTTTCTTCGGGCGTCCAAGGCAAGTTCATTTTGTCGCGGGCAATATCGGGATAGACTTGCACGAAAGCGCTGCCGACATCTTGGGTGAAGGCGAAGTCCGCTTCCCAGTCGCCCGTCCAATGGTTGTCATAAAATATCCCTCCGACGCCGCGCATCTCGCCCCGGTGCGGCAAATAAAAATACTCGTCGCACCATTTTTTAAAGCGTGGGTAAAAGTCATCGCCGTGCTTATCGCAGGCAGCTTGAAAGGCAGCGTGGAACCGCGCCGTCTCGGCATCATTCGGGAACACCGGCGTCAGATCGCCGCCGCCGCCGAACCAGCCCTGCGTGGTGACGATCATGCGGGTGTTCATGTGCGCAATCGGCACCAGCGGCGAGCGCGGGTGGATCACCACGGAAACCCCTGCGGCCCAGAATCTTGGATCTTTAACAGCACCCGGGATGCGGCCGCGGAACTCTTCTGAAAATTCGCCGTGCACGGTAGAGATATTGACGCCGGCCTTTTCAAAAACCCGACCCTCGCGCAGCACCGCCATGGTACCGCCGCCGCCACCGTCGCGTTCCCACGACGTGCGCTCGAACTTGGCCGGTGCGAAGTCACGATTGAGATCTTGTGCCTCGGCATCGTCTTCCAAGTCTTCTAAGCGCCCGCACAGGCGGTCACGGAGTTCCGCAAACCAGGCTTGTGCGCGCATTTTGTGGTCGTCGGCGAACAAGGTTCCGGTGACCTGATTGGTCGGCACCTCGCCTACGGCTTTTGTCGCGTGTTCGTTCATCTTCGCTCCCCACTCAAATCATTTTGGTATTATTTCTGAGCCGGGCAGCACGCGCAACTGACGAAGCGCCTCAAAAGCCGCAATTGCGCCGGCAACAGCAACATTCATAGAACGCAGACCGTCGGCCATCGGCAATTTGACGCGGGCATCGACGCTGTCATGCACATCGTCAGGCACACCCGCACTTTCACGACCCAGCAACAAAATATCGCCGGGCTGAAAGCGAAAATCCTGCAACAATGTCTCCGCTTTGGTCGTCAGCAGTACGGTTCGCCCACCGTATGCTTTGTCATTGAACGCCTGCCAGCTGGCGTGGCGAACCAAGGCAGCGCGCTCGGCATAATCCATCCCGGCGCGACGCATGCGCGAATCCGACAGCGCAAATCCGCAGGGTTCAATCACGTGCACCTGCATGCCGAAACATGCGCCGGTCCGAATCAGATTGCCGGTGTTTTGTGGAATATCCGGCTCAAATAAGGCAAAGGCGATCGGTGCGCCGTTGGGCTCGGTCATTTCAGGGTCCTTAGGCGTGCTGGTTGATCCCAAATTTGGACCGTAAAACCTTGCAACGGCTGGATCGTCAAGTATAACAATCGCGCGTGTTTGGCGAGAATAAACACAACAATGTTTCGTTTCGCTAACCTCGCACGCTTGAACTTGTGGCGTTTGCGCCAATATGACTTTGACATAATCAGAAATCCAATGCGGGTGAGCGCGTGGGAGGCCTGATAACGGTGACACGGACACGACTCACAGCTTCGGCGGTGATCGACAGATGGTCAATCGAGGGGAATTTCAATGAGCGATACCGCACACGCGGGCCAACCCACGCAAAACGCAGAAATCGACGAGCAGACACGCCGCGATTTCTTGCTTTGGAGCACAATCGCCGTCGGCGCCGCAGGCGCCGCACTGGCCGTCTGGCCGTTCATCGATCAGATGAATCCAGCCGCAGACACGCTGGCACTTGCGTCAACCGAAGTTGATCTGTCGAAGATCGACGTCGGCCAAAGCATCACAGTGATGTGGCGCGGAAAGCCTGTATTCATTCGCCACCGTACCGAAGAAGAAATTGCCGAGGCGAGAGATGTCGACATGGCAGCGCTGCCCGACCCGGAAAAGGATGCTGCACGCGTCCAGCAGCCGGAATGGCTGATCATGGTCGGTGTTTGCACACACCTCGGTTGCATTCCTTTGGGCCAAAAAGAAGGCGACACCAAAGGTGACTTCGGTGGCTGGTTCTGCCCGTGCCATGGCTCGCACTACGACACGTCGGGTCGTATCCGCAAGGGTCCGGCACCAACCAACCTGCCCATTCCGGGCTACAGTTTCCTCGACGACAATTCCGTCCGGATCGGGTAAGGGAGAGAAATTATGAGTGGTTCCTCGAACTTCCAATCAAACAGCAAGATCGTTAACTGGATCGAATATCGGTTGCCGGTCTTTTCGTTCATGGATGCGCAGCTTAATCAGTATCCGACCCCTAAAAACCTGAACTATTTCTGGAACTTCGGCTCGCTCGCCGGCATCGTTCTGGTCATCATGATTGTCTCAGGCATCACGCTCGCGATGCATTACGCACCGACCGAAGCAGAAGCATTCACCTCGGTCGAACGGATCATGCGCGACGTTAACTTCGGCTGGTTGATCCGCTACATTCACGTGAACGGCGCCAGCATGTTCTTTATTGTTGTGTTTATTCACATGTTCCGGGGTCTGTACTACGGATCGTACAAGGCACCGCGGGAAATTTTGTGGATCATCGGTGTCTTCATTCTGCTTGCCATGATGGCAACCGCATTCATGGGGTATGTGCTGCCTTGGGGCCAAATGAGCTTTTGGGGCGCCACCGTGATCACCAACCTGTTCTCGGCAATCCCATTGGTCGGTGAATCGATTGTGCAACTGCTTTGGGGCGGTTTCGTTGTCGGCGAGCCGACGCTGAAGCGGTTCTTCGCGCTGCACTATCTGTTGCCATTCGTGATTGTTGGGCTTGTGTTCATGCACCTATGGGCGCTGCACATGCATCATTCCAACAACCCGACGGGCGTCGATATCAAAGACGAAAAGCAAGACACCATCCCGTTCCATCCGTACTACACCATCAAAGACATTTACGGCTTGGGGGTTTTGTTGTTGATCTTCGCGTTCTTTGTCTTTTTCGCACCGAACTACTTCGGTCATCCGGACAACTACATTCAAGCGAACGCATTGGTAACCCCTGCGCACATCGTGCCGGAATGGTACTTCTTGCCGTTCTACGCAATCCTGCGGGCGTTCACGAACGACTACGTGATCTACAGTTGGTTCTTGCAGTGGTTCATGTCGGCCAAGCTCGCCGGCGTGATCGCAATGTTCGCATCGATCTTAGTCCTGTTACTGTTGCCATGGCTTGACCGCTCGCGGGTACGCTCGGCCAAATACCGCCCGGTGTACAAGTTGTTCTTTTGGCTGTTCGTGATCGACTGCCTTATCTTGGGCTGGGTCGGCGGTCAGCCAGCTGAAGGCACCTTGGTGCTGATCGGCCAGATTTCGACGACTTGGTACTTTGCACACCTGTTGGTGTTCATCCCAATCATCGGCATTCTTGAGCGTCCGAAACCGTTGCCCGATAGCATCGCGGCATCGGTGATGGGTTCTCATGCACCTCAGGCGGCGGAGTAAGACCATGAAAACGATAAAAACGCTTAGCGCAGCAGCGCTCGCAATCGGTGTCATGGGCGGCGTCATGATTGGTGGCAATGCCCAAGCAGCCGTCGGCGGCCCAAAGCCGCCGTCGCTGGACTGGTCGTTCAACGGCATCTTCGGCACCTATGACCGCGCGGCTCTACAACGTGGCTTCCAAGTGTTCAAGACTGTCTGCGCAAGCTGCCATTCCATGAACCTCATGGCGTTCCGTAATTTGGAAGCTCTTGGCTACAACGAAGACGAAGTGAAAGCGATTGCCGCCGAATACGAGGTTCAAGCGGGCCCGAACGACGATGGTGACATGTTCATGCGTCCGGCAACTCCGGCCGACCATTGGCCGGCACCATTCGCCAATGATAAGATCGCCGCAATTTCCAACGGCGGCGCTATTCCGCCAGATCTCTCGTTAATCAACAAAGCACGTGCTTCCGGTGGTGACTCCGCAATCCGCGCATCGCTGCTGCAACCGGGCGGGTTCCCGCTTGGGGCTGACTACATACATGGCTTGCTGACCGGCTATAAAGAAGAAGCGCCGGCAGACTTCAGCCTCCCAGCCGGCAAATATTACAATGAATACTATCCAGGCCATGCCATTGCGATGGCACCGCCGCTGTACCCCGATGGGGTCGAGTATGCGGACGGTACGCAAGCCTCCGTTGACCAACAGGCACATGACGTTGCCGTGTTCTTGAACTGGGTTTCCGAGCCTGAGCTCGAACAGCGGAAGAATCTCGGCATCAAAGTGATGCTGTTCTTGCTGGTGTTGACGGCGATGCTATACGCACTGAAACGGAAAATCTGGGCGAACGTTCATTAACGAACAGCCGGCCAGCTTAAACGACAAAACGCCCCGATCAATGATCGGGGCGTTTTTGTTTTCATCGCACGCGCCGCAGGTTATTCGGAAGCGACCATACCACGCGCGATATTTAAGAGTTGGTCGGCATAGACGAACTCTTTCTCGGCACAGCGCTGCTCAGCCAAAGCAATGATACTGTCGAAAACTTTGGCCGACTTGTCACCAATTGCGGGTTGGTCCGCGCGTGCCGATTTGGCATCTTCAAGCGCTTGTTTGCACTGAGCCGGTGTCGAGATCATCGAGGCGGACACGGAGGATGCTTGCACAACAGCAAACGCGAATAGCGCCGCTGACGCGAACAGAATGGTCTTCGATTTCATTTTACTGATCCTAGAAGTGCGGCACCGACCCATCAGCGCCTGGTCGCGGCTTTGCCTGCGACGTCAGCGACGAATATATACCGATTATGGATCGGCGCAATCTGAATCAGAAGCCAAACAAAAAATGTGATTGCGTAGCGAAAGCAGGTTAGTCGACAATGAAAAGTTTCGCGCCCACTTTGGTCTTTGAGCGATGTGGCGCGTCACCGAAGTCCGAAACCTGATAACTCATTCCCGGCGTCATCACGACGCTCCGTCCGTCCTTCAACTCGCTGGTCAACTGACCTTCCAAAACATACAAAATATGGCCCCGGTCACACCAATGGTCCGCGAGATAACCCGGTGAGTACTCAACGACTCGGATCCGAATATCGCCGACTTCTAAGGTGCGCCATTCGGCATATCCGGTTTCGCCCGGATATCTGACCGGTTCGACCGAAGACCAATCGGTCAACGTGAATGGCAGCGTGGGTATCTTCATATGCTTTGCTCCAACTCAGGTCTTGGGATCGGCCCAGGCGCTGTAGTTTTTAAATTTTTCCAGCACCACTTCCATCTCGCCGACCGTCAAAAGGTTCGGCTTTCCGACCGCAAGTGCTTTCAAATACTGCTCGGCCAGGGTTTCAATCTCGACGGCACGCTTAAATGCATCTTCGATGTCGCGGCCCATTACCAGCATCCCATGGTTTGCCATCAAGCAGGCAAGTCGGCCATCTAAAGCCTCTAAAACTGCGTCCGCCAACCTCTCGGTGCCGAATGTTGCATAGGGGGCACAGCGAATATCACGGCCTCCAGCCACCGCGACCATGTAGTGAAACGGCGGAATACCGCGCCCCAAACAGGCCAAAGTGGTCGCATTTATGGAATGAGTATGCAAAATGGCGCCCGTACGCGGCTTCGCCGCCATGACCCGGCAATGAAAATGCCACTCACTTGAAGGCGGACGGTGTCCGCGCAACACCTTGCCTTCAAAATCGATTTTAACGATGTCGGTCGGCATCGTTTTGTCGTAATCGAGCCCGGAGGGCGTGATCAGCATCCCACCCCCGACTCGGATAGACGCATTGCCGCTGGTCCCTTGATTCAGCCCCATCGCATTCATTTGCCGACACATCTCGATCAACTGCACACGTGCCTGATAATCCGGCATCCCGGCGTCTGCATCGATCCCGATCGGATCTGCCGGCGGCGCGCCACCATTTAACCCCGTCAAGCGCGCAACCGGCTGCCCGCGCCGCGTTACCACCACATCGCGACCGTCTTCGGCTTCCGCCAAAAGCCGAGAAAACCGTTGGTTTGCCTCGGTAGCGCCGACATGCAAGGATGGTTTTTGATGATCCATTATTTCTAGTTACATACCTACATAGTATTGTCACTAGAAATATTTCTCGATGACCGTGACGTACTCTATACTTGCGGTGCGCATGTTGATTTTCAGTGCCGTCCGCGTGTGCTTCAATATGAAAAATAAAACCGTATTGGGGAGACAATTATGAGCGCGTACGTCATCGACAGTGAGCTTTTTCGCGATCAATTCTCAACACCCGAGATGCGGGCCATCTTCGATGATCGGCGCACGGTGCAAGCTTGGCTCGACGTAGAAGTCGCCCTCGCCGAAGTTGAGGCCGAACTCGGCATCATCCCAAACGAAGCCGCAACCGCCATCAATGAAGTCGGTGACGCGGCACTGTATGACCTCGCTCAACTCAAGCTCGAGATGGACCGCACCTCTCATCCGATCGTACCCTTGGTCCGTGCCATTGCAGAAAAATGTCCG
>Ga0129324_10000082_pt1 | contig 60468 bp, 58 predicted proteins | sample CPBDNA_7_FD_96879 | JGI IMG/M metagenome (GOLD analysis project Ga0129324, IMG submission 96879) | Freshwater to marine salinity gradient microbial communities from Chesapeake Bay, USA - CPBay_Spr_15_0.2_DNA | ecosystem: Environmental > Aquatic > Marine > Coastal | place: USA: Chesapeake Bay... | reverse complement strand
GATCAATCACTCAAAGATCTTCGTGGAGGATCGCAATCACATTAATGGCATCGAGAACTTTTGGAACCAGGCTAAGCGACATATGCGCCGCTACAACGGCATCCCAAAGCAGCACTTTCACCTGTACCTCAAGGAATGTGAGTGGCGGTTCAATTATCGACCTACAGCGAACCTCTTGAAGGTCCTAGTCGAATGGGTAAAAATATGAATACTTCGAGCTTATCTATGTCAGCCCCTAATCTAATTGTGCAGTTGCATGTGGCATGGTGACGCGACATTTGTACAAAACCAATCACAAATACCAGACCAGCAAGATCTGGAATTACAGACCTAAGAATTTCTCCGAGTAATTTTCAGCGCCTGTGAAACATATACAGTGACACCCCTATCCCCCTGCCTGCCCCATAGATAAATAGTAGTTTCAGCGAATCTACCTTCACAGCCTTCACAGGTTCACACCTGACAGCCGAGCTTTAAAGTGATGAGTTTGTGGGGATTTAGTGGGGTGAATAAAAAGGGCTTAGCGGAATTAACTGCTAAGCCCTTGAAATTATTGGTGGAGCCAGACGGAATCGAACCGACGACCTCTACAATGCCATTGTAGCGCTCTCCCAACTGAGCTATGGCCCCAAAGAGTATTTTGCCACGGCGGTGTCGCTTTGGGGGCGACGGTGGCTGTAATCTTGTGATCGCGGCGGAAGATACGGAGGCCACCCGGGGCTAGCAAGCGAAAAGTGCCGCCGGCCCCGGTGTAATCCTCTGCCGTCGCGGTTAACGGTCGGTGTCGGTGTCGACTTCGATGTGTTCTTTTACTTCGGCGACGTCTTCGTCGTCATCGTCTTCCAGGTCGGAGGTGTCTTCGATCAGATCATCATCGTCGTCAATGTCGAGATCATCTGCATCGTCGTCGATATCCAGATCATCATCATCGTCGTCATCGTCGACCTTTTTCACAACCGGGACCGGCTTTTTCGGTTTCACCGGTTCCGGTGCCGAACGCTTCGGCTTCAGCAACGGTTGCACTTCGACCTCGGCCTCGCACTTAGGGCACGTTGCCGGGGATTTGTGTAGGTCGTAAAAACGTGCGCCGCAGCTCGGGCACGTTAACTTTTTTCCCAAATCAGGTTTCGCCACGTTTTGACTCCTACTACTTCTGCTACTTCAATAAAACGCCGGGGTTTTGCGGCATTTGCCATGATCCTTGTCCGCTGTCAAAGTCAAAAATGCCGAGCCCGACGATGTCTTAGGCTCGCACACATGATAACTTCATGCTATGGCCCTCATCGAAATCATCGGACGGGTTCAACGATGCCCCGTTCAGCAACAGTTTAAGAGGAAAAACGCGTGCCTGCACTTCGCGCCCAAGCGGCAAAAAGCCTTCGTGGATCGATCCGCGTACCGGGTGATAAATCGGTCTCGCATCGCTCGTTGATGCTGGGCGCGTTGGCGGTCGGCGAAACCCGGATCACCGGTTTGCTGGAAGGCGCCGACGTGCTGGCGACCGCAGCCGCGATGCGGGCATTGGGCGCCGAGGTCACCCGCCATGACGACGGTACGTGGACTGTGGCCGGGCGCGGCATCGGTGCCTTGCAAACGCCGTCTGGCGTGATCGACATGGGCAATGCCGGTACCGGCGTGCGGTTGCTGATGGGCTTGGTGGCGACGCATCCGATTACCTGTGTATTCACCGGCGATGCGTCGTTGTCGCGACGCCCGATGGAACGTGTGATGGGGCCGCTGCGGGCGTTTGGGACCCGTTTTACGGCGCGCGACGGCGGGCTTTTGCCGATCACCGTTGAAGGCGCCGCCGATCCAGTCCCGGTCGCAGCAGAGATGACGGTGGCGTCGGCGCAGGTCAAGTCGGCTGTGTTGCTGGCCGGGCTCAACACACCGGGCGAAACCTCGGTGATCCAGCATGTGGCGACCCGGGACCACACCGAAAATATGCTGCGCCATTTCGGCGCCGAAGTGATCACGGAACCGCTGCCGGACGGCGGCGTTTCGGTGCGCCTGATCGGCCAGCCTGAGTTGAAAGCCGCAGACATTTTGGTGCCCGCGGATATTTCGTCCGCCGCGTTCCCGCTGGTGGCCGCGCTTTTGGTGCCGGACAGCGAGGTTCGCATCGAAGCCGTCGGGCTTAATCCGCTGCGGGCGGGCCTTGTCGAAACGCTGATCGATATGGGCGCCGACATCACTATCGAAAACCGCCGTACCGAAGGTGGCGAGCCGGTCGGCGATTTGGTGGCCAAGACCAGTGCGCTTTCGGGCATTGATGTGCCGCCGGCGCGGGCCGCCTCGATGATCGATGAATATCCGGTGCTCTCGGTCGCCGCCGCCCTTGCCACCGGCACCACACGGATGACCGGCATCGGCGAACTTCGGGTCAAGGAATCAGATCGTCTGGCGGCGATGGTCGATGGGCTGACCGCGTGCGGCGTGGTCGTGCGCAGCGGCGAAGACTGGATGGAAGTCGACGGCTTGGCCGGACCTCCAAAGGGCGGTGCCGAGATCGCCGTCGATTTGGACCACCGCATTGCGATGAGTTTCCTAGTGTTGGGCTGCGTCACCGAAAATCCGGTGGTGATCGACGATGCCGATGCCATCGGCACCAGTTTCCCGGGCTTTGTTGACTTGATGAACGGCCTCGGCACGCAGATCGGAGAGACCAACACATGATTATCGCCATCGATGGCCCCGCAGCGGCCGGAAAAGGCACCTTGGCGCGGCATTTGGCCGAGACCTTTGATTTTGCCCATTTGGATACCGGGGCGATCTACCGCGCGACCGCAAAGAAGGTGTTAGATCTTGGCATCGACATGGGCGATGAGGCGGCTTGCACCGAAGCCGCCCGCCAACTGCAGCCGGCAGATCTGTTGGCGGACGGTCTGCGCGATGAAGCGGTTGGGCAGGCGGCGTCGAAAGTTTCGGCGATTCCGGGTGTTCGGGCGGCGTTATTGGACTTTCAGCGTGATTTTGCAAAGACGCCCCCGGATGGTAAGCTTGGTGCGGTTTTGGACGGGCGCGATGTCGGCACGGTGGTGTGTCCGGATGCGGATGTGAAGCTTTTCATCACCGCGTCCGCCGAGGAACGCGCCCGCCGCCGCCATAAAGAGTTGCAAGATGGTGGCCAGAACGCTATATACGCGCGCGTTTTGGAAGAGATGAAGGAGCGTGACGCTCGGGATCAATCCCGGTCCGTTGCACCCCTCAAGCCGGCCGACGACGCGGTGATCATCGATACCTCAGCGCTGGACGCGGATGCCGCGTTCGAAAAAGCTTTGGAAACGGTGCGCGCCAAGCGGCCTTAAGCTTTTCCCAATGATCAGATCGTCCGCGAAAGGACGGCAAATTGAACCGCTCATGCGCCGAAACGGGGCATGGGTAAACCGAGTGTTTCAAGACCGCTGGAACCAACCAGCCGGCCAGGAACGTAAATAAAGGATAGACTTGATAATGGCTAAAGCAGCAGTAGAAGAAGCCCCGAAGATTACAGAAGATTTCGCCGCCATGTTGGACGAACAACTTGGCGCAGAAGATGACGGCTTTGAAGGCCGCGTCTTAAAAGGCACGGTGATCTCGATTGACGGCGATTCCGTCGTTGTCGACGTAGGCCTCAAATCCGAAGGCCGCGTGCCGGTTAAAGAATTTGGCAACCCAGGTCAGGACCTCGCAATCAAGCCGGGCGACGAAGTCGATGTGTTCGTCGAACGCTATGAAGATCGCGACGGTGTGATCCGGTTGAGCCGTGAAAAAGCCCGCCGTGAAGAGGCATGGGCCGAGTTGGAGAAAGCCTTCAACAAGCAAGAGCGCGTCAACGGCGTGATCTTTGGTCGTGTCAAAGGCGGTTTCATCGTCGATCTTTCCGGCGCCGTAGCCTTCTTGCCGGGCAGCCAGGTCGACATCCGCCCTGTGCGCGATATCTCGCCGCTGATGGGCACCCCGCAGCCGTTCCAAATCCTCAAGATGGACCAGGCGCGCAACAACATCGTCGTGTCGCGTCGTGCGGTCCTCGAAGAGACCCGTTCGGAAGCGCGTTCGGAACTGATGCAGAACCTCGAAGAGGGTCAGATCCTCGAAGGCGTGGTCAAGAACATCACCGATTACGGTGCGTTCGTGGACCTGGGCGGCGTGGACGGTCTGTTGCACGTCACCGACATCGCATGGAAGCGCATCAACCACCCATCCGAGGCCTTGCAGGTCGGCGAGACGGTGAAAGTCCAAGTGATCCGCTTCAATGCTGAAACGCAGCGTATCTCGCTGGGTATGAAGCAGCTCGAGTCCGATCCTTGGGAAGGCGTCGAAGGCAAGTACCCGAACGGTGCGAAGCTCAAAGGTCGCGTTACCAACATCACCGATTATGGCGCTTTCGTTGAACTCGAAGCCGGCGTCGAAGGTTTGGTACACGTCTCTGAAATGAGCTGGACCAAGAAAAACGTGCATCCAGGTAAAATCGTTTCCACCTCGCAAGAGGTCGAAGTCATGGTGCTCGACACCGATCCCGACAAGCGTCGTATTTCGCTTGGGCTCAAGCAGTGCATGGAAAACCCATGGTCTGACTTCCTGGCACATCACCCAATCGGCTCGGAAGTCGAAGGCGAAGTGCGCAACATCACCGAGTTCGGCCTGTTCATTGGTTTGGACGGCGAGATCGACGGTATGGCGCACTTGTCCGACCTCAGCTGGGATCAGTCGGGCGAAGAAGCATTGGCTGCCTACACCAAAGGCGACATGGTTAAAGCCAAGGTGTTGGATGTGGATGTCGAGAAAGAGCGTATCTCGCTCGGCGTTAAGCAACTGACCGGCGATCCTATCGGCGGTGCCATGGACGGCGTCAAAAAGGGCGCGGTCGTGACCTGCACGGTTACGCAAATCACCGACAACGGCATCGAGGTCATGGTCAATGACTCGATCCCGGGCTTCATCCGTAAGGGTGACCTGTCGCGTGACCGTTCGGAACAGCGTCCTGACCGTTTCGCCGCCGGCGAAAAAGTCGACGCAAAAGTGACGCAGGTCGACAAGTCGGGGCGCAAGCTGACGCTTTCGATCAAAGCTCGCGAAGTCGAAGACGAGAAGAAGGCGATGGCCGAATACGGTTCGACCGACTCCGGCGCAACGCTCGGCGATATTTTGGGCGCGGCACTTGCCGGCACCCAAGAAGCAGCCGAAGAGCCGGCAGCCGAAGAAAAGCCGAAAAAGGCACCTGCCAAAAAGAAAGCCGCGAAAGCGGATGATGCTGAAGCTGCAGCCGACGATGCTGCTGCCGACGGCGATAAGACTGAAGACTAATATAGTCTGTGACAGACGGGCGGCTTATGGAGCCGCCCGTTTTGTCTTTGGTGCCTATTCTTACTTAGATCACGGAGAACGTTATGGGCTCACGTCTCGACAGTGATGCATTGATGGCCATTCGTCGTTTGCGGCGTCACTTGACGGTGTGGCGCCTTTTGGCGGTTATCGGTTTTACGCTGGCGGTCGTGTTATTGTTCGGCGAGCGAAATGGATTTAGCGGCCTTGATGGCGATGACCACGTGGCCCGGGTCAGCATTGACGGAGTCATCGTCGCCGATACCGACATGATTGATCTGCTTGACCAAATTGCGGATGACACCAGCGCGAAGGCCTTGATCGTCGATATCGCCAGCCCCGGCGGTACGTTTGATGGGGGCGAGGCGATGTACAGTGCGTTGCGCCGTATCGCTAATCAAAAGCCCGTTGTCGCCGTAATGGGCGGCATCGCGACGAGCGGCGCCTACATGACCGCGATTGGCGCAGACAGGATCTTTGCCAGCTACGGTACGATCACCGCATCGATTGGTGTGATCATGCAATCGGCAGACGTTACAGAGTTGTTGGATAAGGTCGGGATCAAGCCTGAGACGATCAAAAGTGGCGCGCTGAAAGCGACGCCAAACCCGGCTGAGAAACTGCAGCCCGACGCACGTCAGCAGCTTCAAGATGTGGTCAATGAATTGCACACCCGGTTTGCACAAATGGTTGCAGATCGGCGCGGTATGACCCTGGAGGCCGTGCTGCAGCGAACTGGTGACGGACGCATTGTGACCGGTGCACGGGCGCTTGAAGCTAATTTAATTGACGAGATCGGCGGCTATACGGATGCACGTGCCTGGCTTGCAACGGCACATGAGGTAGGCACCGACTTGCCGGTTCTTGACTGGAAAGTTGACGATCCACTGCAATGGTGGCGCGATGGTGTTCATTCTGCGGTCTCAACAATTTTTGGAAAATCGCTTTGGGCAGAACGCCTTAGGCTTGACGGCGTTCTAGCCCTTTGGCAACCTTCCGGAAGCGGTGGGCGCTGATGCAGGCCCGTTGCGTATTTGGGAGGATTGCCGGCCATGACGAAATCTGAGTTGATTGCCAAATTGGCAGCGGACAATCCGCGACTTTATTACCGCGAAGTTGAGCGCATTGTCTCAACCATCTTTGAGGAAATTACCTCCGCCTTGTCGCGCGGCGACCGGGTAGAATTGCGCGGATTTGGCGCGTTTTCCGTAAAGGCGCGCCCGTCGCGGGTGGGTCGCAATCCAAGAACGGGTGATTCCGTTCGTGTGGACGAAAAATTTATTCCTTACTTTAAGACCGGCAAGCAACTGCGTGAACGGTTGAACGGCGGTCAATAATCCTGGGTCGGTCGTCCCCGCTAGGGACGGCGGCCCGGCCAAGGCCGGAGGTCGAAGCGTGAAGCGCTTTCTTACATGGCTGATAATGATTCCGTTCGCCCTGGTGGTGATCGTGTTCTCTGCCGTCAACCGGGAACTGGTAACCCTCGATTTGTGGCCGCTGCCCAATGAAATCACGGTGCCGGTATTTACGCTGGTCCTGGCCGTCTTCATTATCGGATTTTTATGGGGTGGGATTGTCGCCTGGGTGTCAGCAGGCAGTGTCCGACGCCATGCACGCACGGCACAATGGCGTGCTGACAAGGCCGAGCGCGAATTGCGCTCTCTCAGCAATAAACTCGATGATCGCGAGCGTGAACTTCGCAATGCGCAGCGTGACGATGCGTCCGCATCCAAGTTGCCGGTCCAGACGAACGGTGGCTAACACCGTTACCGAGCGACTCCTATGCTTTTAATTGATGCAGCCAAAACGGCGGCGGCCTTGCCGTATGCGGCGCTTGTCGATGCGATTGATGCGGCGTTTAAGGGCGGTTGCACCGTGCCCGTGCGTGCGCATCACAATGTCCCGGTCGCTGACGGCCAGGACTCGACCGTGCTGTTGATGCCGGCATGGTCGGACGACGGTTTTGTCAGCGTAAAAACGGTGATCGTGGCGCCTGAGAATGCAGCCAAGGGCTTGCCGGCTGTGCAGGCGACCGTGCAATTGTTTGATCGCGATACCGGTGTGCCGTTGGCGCTGATCGATGGGCCCGAGTTAACGGCGCGTCGCACGGCAGCGGCATCTGCATTGGCCGCCCGCTATTTAGCCCCTGAAGGGGCGGAAAAACTGTTGATGATCGGCACCGGCGTGCTCGCGCAGCATCTACCCATGGCGCACGCTTCAGTGCGACCGATCAAGCAGGTGAAGATTTGGGGCCGCGATCCCGAGAAGGCCGCAGCATTGGCGCAAACCTTCACGGCACAAGGCCTCTCGGCAGAACCTGCAGGAAATTTAGCCGATGCGGTCGCATGGGCCGACGTGATTTCCACGGCGACATTGTCAAAAACGCCGATTTTGCAGGGCGCGTGGCTCAGGCCCGGGCAGCATATTGATTTGGTCGGTGCGTTTCGCCCGGATATGCGCGAAGCCGACGATGCGGTGCTGGGCCGTGCACGGATTTTCTGTGATACCCGTGCCGGTGCCATGAAAGAAGCCGGCGATCTGTGCGATCCCCTCGCACGAGGCATAATCACGGAAGCTGATATGGAAGCGGATTTGTTCGATCTGGCCGAAGGGCGCGTCACCATGCAGCGTGGCGCCGATGATATCACGTTGTTTAAATCCGCCGGTACGGCGATCGAAGACTTGGCCGCCGCCATGCTTGCCTATCGGCGCGTCGACGCATAAAACGTCCAGATTATGACCTTAAGCCCGATACAACGCATTTATGTGGCCATTGATACGCCGGATCAGGCGCGTGCCGTGACGCTCGCGCGTAACTTGGCGGGGCACGTCGGCGGCGTAAAGCTGGGCAAGGAATTCTTCGTCGCCAACGGTCCTGCGGGCGTGCGTGCTGTCGCCGATGTCGGCATGCCGATCTTTCTTGATCTTAAATTTCACGATATTCCGAACACCGTGGCCGGCGCCATTCGTTCGGCCTTACCGTTGGCACCCGCGATCTTGAATGTACACGCAAGCGGTGGCGCTGCGATGATGCGCGCGGCAAAAGACGCCCTCGACGACACGTCCCATGCGCGTCCGATGTTGATTGCCGTGACCGTGCTGACCTCGCTGGGTGACGATGATTTGGCCGAGCTCGGCATCGAAAAATCCGCAGAAGATCAAGTTGTGCATTTGGCTGCGCTGACCAAGGCATGTGGTTTAGACGGCGTGGTATGTAGCCCGCGTGAAATCACATCGATCCGCGCTGTCTGCGGGCCGGATTTTAAACTGATTGTGCCGGGTATTCGGCCTGCATGGGCGGCCAGTGGCGATCAAAAGCGGATAACGACGCCCGCTGACGCAATCAAAGCAGGGGCGGATTATCTGGTCATTGGGCGTCCGATCACCGGCGCTGACGACCCGGTGAAAGCTGCCGAGAAAATCGCCGACGAGCTGGACGGGCTGTAGCCGCGATGTCTGTTGAAGTCAAAATCTGCGGTCTCAGTGAGGCCGCGCATGTTGACGTTGCCGTTAACGCCGGTGCCGCACTGACGGGTTTTGTGTTTTTTCCCCGCTCGCCCAGAAACGTGACCATTGAGCAAGCTGCTGCGCTGACCGCACGCGTCCCCGAGGGTGTGCGCAAGGTCGCGCTGACGGTGAACGCTGATGACGCGTTTTTAGCCGAAATCGTCGCAGACGCCGGGATCGATACCCTGCAATTACATGGCGATGAGGACGCGGCGCGCGTCCGCGCGGTGCGGGCGACGTTTGGCCTACCCGTGATCAAGGCGTTGCCGGTCTCTTCCGCCGAAGATGTCGCCGCCGCACATGTATATGCCGAAGTTGCCGATATGTTGCTGTTCGATGCAAAGCCGCCTGCGGACGCAACGCGCCCCGGTGGCAATGCGCTGACCTTTGACTGGGACCTTTTGAAGGGCGCCGACTTCCGGGTGCCGTGGCTGCTTGCCGGCGGGCTGACGCCGGAAAATGTTGCGGACGCGATCCGGAGCACGGGTGCCGTCATGGTGGACGTCTCCAGCGGTGTGGAAGAGACACCGGGACACAAAAGTGCTGAGAAAATTCGCGCCTTCATCAAAGCGGCGCACAGCGCCTAATACATACGGACTGGCCGCGCTTTAATGGGAAAAAGCCTGTTAATCAGGGCTTTGAGGCGTTAAGTTGCGGCCCTTAAGAGAAGGGTTACGCTCATGAACAAGCTCAATACATTGCGCAGCGGTGTCGACGAAAACGGGCACTTTGGCATTTTCGGCGGCCGTTTTGTCGCAGAAACCTTAATGCCGTTGATCTTAGAGGTCGAAAAGGCCTGGGAAGCTGCACGCAATGATGATGATTTTTGGGCCGAATTTAATGACCTGATGACCCACTATGTGGGCCGTCCGTCGCCGTTGTATTTTGCCAAGCGCATGACCGAGCACCTCGGCGGTGCGAAAGTTTATTTCAAACGCGACGAACTCAATCACACCGGCGCACACAAAATCAACAACACCATCGGCCAAATCCTTTTGGCCCGTCGCATGGGTAAAGAGCGGATCATCGCCGAGACCGGCGCCGGTCAGCACGGCGTCGCCACGGCGACGGTGTGCGCATTGTTCGGTATGAAGTGCGTTGTCTACATGGGTGCGACTGACGTGATCCGACAAAAGCCGAACGTTTTCCGGATGCGTCTGTTGGGGGCTGAGATTATCCCTGTGACAGCCGGCACCGGGACGCTCAAGGACGCCATGAACGAAGCGCTGCGCGATTGGGTGTCGAACGTCGATAACACTTATTATTTGATCGGCACCGCCGCCGGGCCGCATCCGTATCCGATGATGGTGCGCGACTTCCAATGCGTCATCGGCAACGAAATCCGCGAACAAATGCAGGAACGCGAAGGCCGGTTGCCGGATTCGTTGGTGGCTTGCATCGGCGGCGGCTCGAACGCCATTGGGATGTTCCACCCGTTCTTGGATGACGACAGCGTCAAGATTATCGGTGTCGAGGCCGCTGGCCACGGCATCGAAAGTGGTGAACACTGTGCGTCGCTGAACGGCGGCAGACCTGGCGTTTTGCATGGCAACCGTACGTACTTGCTGCAAGATGACGACGGCCAAATCAAAGACGGCTATTCGATTTCGGCCGGTCTCGATTACCCCGGCATCGGGCCCGAGCATGCATGGCTCCGCGACATTGGGCGAGTCGAGTATGTGTCGGTGACCGATGACGAGGCAATGGAAGCGTTTAAGCTCTGCACGGCGAAGGAAGGCATCATCCCAGCCCTAGAGCCGGCACACGCCTTGGCGTACGTAACCAAAATTGCGCCTGGCCTGCCCAGCGATCATCTGTTGGTGATGAACCTGTGTGGGCGTGGCGATAAAGACGTGTTCGCGATCGCCGAACGTCTTGGCTTTGAGATGTGATCCGGATATGAACCCGCAACCTGAAACCCGTATTGCCCGCCGTTTCGCCGCCCTTAAGGCGGAAAACCGCGCCGGCCTAGTGACGTTCACCACCGCGGGTGACCCGGACCTCGCGACGTCCGCTGAAATTCTGCACGGTATTGCTAAAGCGGGTGCCGACCTGATCGAAATCGGCGTGCCGTTTTCTGATCCGATGGCCGACGGGCCGGCCATCCAAGCGAGTTCGCTGCGTGCCATCAAGGCAGGCATGACGCTCCGTAAAGTGCTGGCGATGGTGACAGAGTTCCGCAAAACCGATGACGAGACACCGATCGTGTTGATGGGCTACTACAACCCAATCTATATCTATGGTGTCGATGCCTTTTTGGTCGATGCCAAAAAGGCCGGTGTCGATGGCTTGATCGTTGTCGACCTGCCGCCCGAAGAAGAGGGTGAATTGTGCCTGCCGGCACTGAAAGCCGGGATCAACTTTATCTATCTGACTGCGCCGACCACCGATGATGCGCGCCTGCCGCGGGTTGTCGAGCACGCCAGCGGGTTTGTGTATTTCGTTTCGATCACCGGGATCACCGGGACCAAGTCGGCGGAAGCGACAGACGTTGCGTGTCATGTTCAGCGCATTCAAAAGTACACTGAGTTACCTGTTGCCGTGGGCTTTGGCATCCGCACGCCCGCCCAAGCTGCAGGTATTGCCCGTGTTGCGGATGCCGCAGTTGTCGGCTCTGCGCTCGTTGATCGTATTACGGCCAACCTGGATGATGACGGCAAGGCCAAGTCCGGCCTTGTTTCGGATGTTCTTGGCCTTGTCAGTGACCTTGCCAAAGGTGTGCGCGATGCACGCACCGCAAAAACGGAGATCGCGTCTTGAGTTGGATCGCCAATTTTGTTCGTCCGAAACTCCGCGAATGGGTCGGGGGTCGTAAAGATGTGCCCGACAACCTGTGGCACAAGTGCCCAGGCTGCGGACAAATGATCTTCCATCGCGACCTCGCGAAGAACCTGCATGTTTGCCAGCACTGCGGTCACCACATGCGGTTGGGCGCGCACCATCGCTTAGGGATGCTGTTCGACGACGAAAAGTTCGAGCAGATTAATGTGCCGCGCGCTGTTGCCGATCCGTTGAAGTTCCGTGACATCAAAAAATATTCAGATCGTCTCAAGGAATCGCAGACCAAAACCAAAATGACGGATGCCATCGTCGTCGGTAAAGGTGCTGTCGGTGGCCGGACCACGGTGATGGCGGCGTTTGATTTTGCGTTCATGGGCGGTTCTATGGGGATCGCCGTCGGCGAGGGTGTCGTAACCGCAGCCCGCGCGGCAATTGAAGCAAAAGCTCCGCTGGTGGTACTGACATCAAGCGGCGGTGCGCGCATGCAAGAAGGCATTCATTCGTTGATGCAATTGGCACGCACGACCATCGCTGTGGAAGAAGTCCGCGATGCCGGCTTGCCGTATATCGTTATTCTTTGCGATCCGACGACCGGTGGTGTTTCGGCGTCTTTGGCGATGCTGGGTGATATTCACATTGCAGAACCCGGCGCCGTGATCGGTTTTGCCGGCCAGCGTGTGATCGAACAAACTATTCGTGAAACCTTGCCCGAAGGCTTCCAACGCGCCGAGTATCTTTATGAACACGGCATGGTCGACATGGTTGTGCCGCGCGCAGAGTTGCGCGACACCTTGGCGCGCGTGATTGATCTGCTGATGGGCGCAACGCCGCTGCCGTCGACGCTCGCCGACGACAGGGTGGAAGTTTTGCCGCCAGCCAAGGCCGCAGGAGTTCCGGCGCGGACGCCGCCGAGCGATGCGGATAACGATATAGATGAGCCCGCCAAAGGCTGATCCCGGCAGCGGGCAGACGTTGCAGCGCCTCCTGACGCTGCACCCTAAACTCGTTGATCTGTCATTGGGCCGGATGCACCGTATCCTGGCCGCCCTTGGGCATCCTGAAAAACACGTGCCGCCCGCCGTTCATGTCACGGGCACCAATGGCAAGGGCTCGGTGTTGGCGTTTATGCGCGCCATGCTGGAGGCCGCAGGCTTGCGCGTTCACGTCTACACGTCGCCGCATCTTGTGCATTTTCATGAGCGTATCCGCCTTGCCGGTGAGGTGATCGCTGAAGATCATTTGCAGGCGATCTTAGATGAATGCGAACATGCCAACGCCGGTGAGGAAATTACTTTTTTTGAGATCACCACAGCTGCTGCATTCGTTGCCTTTTCGCGCACGCCCGCTGATGTGCTGTTGCTGGAAAATGGCTTGGGCGGACGGCTGGATGCCACCAATGTGATTGCACGGCCAGCCCTGACCGCAATCACGCCGGTGTCGATGGACCACCAACAGTTTCTGGGCAACACCTTGGCCGAGATCGCGACCGAAAAGGCCGGTATCATCAAGCCGCATGTGCGGTGTGTCGTCGGGCCGCAACATCCGGACGCGATGGACGTTATTGTCGCGCATGCCGATGCCAAGGAAGCGCCGCTCAGTATGTTCGGCGTTAACTGGCGCGCACATGCCACCGAAGACGGGATGGAAGTTGAGCATGGGTGCGAGGTATTGACGTTGCCTGCGCCCGCGTTGCCGGGTGCACATCAAATTATCAACGCCGGTCATGCCGTCGTGGCGGCGCGCTCGTTATCCAATTTTGTGATCACGCCAGACCATATTGCGCAGGGGCTTTTATCTGTCGATTGGCCCGCGCGGTTGCAGCACCTGACCCATGGACCCGTGATCGATACGGTGCCGGACAGTTGGGAAGTCTGGCTTGATGGAGGCCATAACCCGGATGCTGCCGACGCGATCAATGCGTACGCACAGGCACATTGGACTGACCAACCATTGCATTTGATTTGCGGCATGATTGAAAGCAAAGATCCTGCCGGCTACTTCGGTGCCCTTAAAAATATTGCCGGCGTGCAGTGCATTACGATTCCCGACGAAAAGGCCGCCATCGGCGCCGGTGACTTGGTGCGCTATGCCGAAGCTGCCGGACTTAAAGCGGCACCTGCGGAAAATCTTGAGGCCGCTGCGCACGCAATCCTTGATGCCGCTGCCGGATTGAAGCCGGCACGGATTTTAATCTGTGGATCTTTGTATTTTGCCGGGCATGTTTTGAAGCGCCACGGATGACCACGGGCTCGTTACACATCTAGATTATTTTCTATTTGAGAATAATTCGCATTTGCATATATTGGAACTCGTGCTATCCAGGTATTGGGTCACGGATGCGGAGATAACCAATGATGATGCGAAAACGAGCTTATGTTGCGCCAAGCGAAACCGACCAAGTGCGGTTCTGCCGGCCTGAAAGTCTGTTGCTGGATGGTATTCGGTTGTGGTCTCAGAACCCCGAAAATTATGCGTATATCCGCCGGCGTTATGCTGCCGAATTAGGCGCCGCGGCGGCGGAGCGTTCTGCGAAAGCAACCAAGATGCTGGCCCACGTCGTCGGCTTGAACGCGCGGCGCACATTTTACCTTTGTCATCCGGGTGCGATGATGGCGACCACTGATGAGCGCGCGCTCCTCGCCCTTATCGGGGCCGTGTTGCACAATCGCCGTGGGCAGGGGAATGCGATTGCAACGTGGCTGTTGCCGTCAAACTGCCACGGCACAGTGCTTGCGCTGGCGGGCGAGCTTGGGCGCGCGTTTGCCGCCGGCGGCCTCGAGATTGCGCCGCCAAGATCGTCGAGCGCACCACAGCAGGCAATTCAGCAAATGCCGACGGTGGCGTTTGGCTAGCTTTCGTCTATGCTTTGCCACCGCTTTGTTTGTCCGGCGGCTCGGCACCCCGTTCTGCGGATTGTTCAGCGCGGCGATATCCGGCTTTCAACATCAATGCGGCGTCTCTGGGGCTTAGGCCCAGCTCTTCTTGCATATGCCGAAGTACCTCCCGATCCGCATCACTGATGTGACCGTTGCCGAGGATGTCTTCGACGACATGTTCAAACTTCTTGCGGCGTTGATGCAAAGCATCGCTAAAGCCGGATGCCAAAATACCCGCGGGCACCGCGACGATGCCAACACTGATGATTCCAACCACGCCTGCGCAAAGACGGCCGATCACGGTCTGCGGCACCACATCGCCGTAGCCGATGGTGGTCATGGTGACAACGGCCCACCACAGCGCGTGCGGGATCGAGCCGAACGCTTCGGGTTGAACCGTGTGCTCGGCAAGGTATGTCACGCTGGCGGCCACCAAGATCAGCATCAACAACACGAACAACGCGGCGGCGATTACAGATGCTTCGTTCCGTAACACTTGAAAAAGTATGTTCATAGAGGTGGCATAGCGGGTTAGGCGAAACGCGCGCAGCATCCGCAACGCCCGCAGCATCCGTAGATCCACACCGATAAACATGCTGAGGAAATACGGCAAGATCACCATCAAATCGATGATCGCGAGTGGTGAGCGCATAAAGCGTAACCGCCCCTTGATCGGCGACCTGTAGCGCGGGTTGTCACTTTCCACAGCGGACCAGACCCGCAGAATATATTCGATCGTAAAGACGGTGATCGAGAAAACTTCAAAAATCACAAAATAGTTGCCGTACACCGCCTCAATGGAGGGCACCGATTCCAAAATCACCGCAATGACGTTGAGTGAGATCAGCGAGATCAGAAATACATCGACCGCTTGCGCCATCGGTTGATCGCCGTGCCCGGCGTCCAACAACATGAAAATCCTTTTACGCATGCGTCCTCCCGGGCCTTTCTTCAATCGATCGCTCGTTTGTGCCAGACACAGCGAATTGGCGTCAGCGACTTTTTAAGGCGACCACGGCAAGTGCAAGCCAGCCCACGATCATCATGATGCCGCCCAGCGGTGCGGCACCCGGCACCGGCACAATCCCGTTTAAAACAAACCAATAGAGTGAGCCCGCGAACAAACCGGCACCAACCAGAAATGCCCAGCCAGCAAGTCGGAGGATTTTGGCAGAATGACCGCTGCGGGTGTTTGCCAAAAGGGCGGCGGCGATGGCGCCCAAGGCATGCCACATCTGATAGCTGACGCCGGTTTCCCATATGCGCACAATGCTTGGCTCCACCGCCAGCCCATGCGCCCCGTAGGCACCGAGCCCAACAGCGATGGCGGCGACGATGGCAGCAATGGCGAGCAGCGGGTCGCGGGCGCTTTGTGCATTCACGATAAAGGCTCCATTCGTCTGATCTCGGTCAGGATCGCGTCCTCGAACGGTCCCGGCGCCATCAAATTCGTGCCGTGCAGCGCATCCATAAAGCTGGACACGTCTTTCTCTAAAATCCCCATGGTGTTTTCCTTGGCGTAGCCTTCACGCGCCCAATCGATGTCGGCGAGGTTGTCACCATACCAAGTGCTGCCGGAGCTGCTACGCATAACGTCCAGCATGGCGTCTTGGTCGATGCCATAGGTGTGCGCAGCGGCCAACGCACGCCGCACGGCGACGATCCCAGCGGCTGCGCAAAGATTATTTGCCACTTTCGCCGCCGCGCCGGCGCCCAACGGCCCCAAGTGATGGCATGCCTCACCCATCGCCTTAAACATCGGCATCAAGGCGTTGATCGCCATTTCATCGCCGCCCAGCATAAATGTCAGCTTGCCCGTCCGCGCCCGGTAAGGTGCGCCCGACATCGGCGCATCGATTACCGAGATGTCGTCCGGCAGCCGCGCGCCGACGTCGACGATGTAGCGGGGTGACAATGTCGACGACAGGATCACCGTCTTCGGCGCTTGTGGATGGCGCATGATGGCTTGGTCGTCGAATAAAAGCGCTTCGGTCTCGGCAATGTCGCGGACCACCGAAATCAACACATCCGCACGCGCTGCAAAATCCGACGGAGCGGTCGTCATGTGATCGGCAAAGTCTGGAAAATCGCTGAGCGGCCGGACGTCATATCCGACCACAGAAAACCCGGCGTTCAAAAGATTCTCCGCCATCGGCAACCCCATGGTGCCGAGCCCAGCAACGGCGACGATCATGTCGTCGCGTGCGCTCATGCGGATTGACCAGCCGCGCAGATCAGATGGGTGAACAGCTTGAAGTTCGGATCCTCCTCGTCCAAGAAAAACTCCGGATGCCATTGCACGCCCAATGCAAAGCGGCGGTCGGGGAGTTCAATGCCTTCGACAATACCGTCCGGTGCGCGGGCTGAGATGGTGATGCCGTCCGGCACGTCGCGGAGCGCCTCGTTATGTGCGGTGTTGACCGCGATCTCGTTGCTGCCCGTGATCTGATGCAGGCGCGTGCCGGGGGTGATGTGCACGGTATGTGCGGTCTGCTCGGCGGGCTTTTCGTTGAGATGATCGACGGCGCAGTCGAGCTCGGACTTGATGTCGGCCCACATGGTTGCGCCGCGGGCTGCGGCCATCACCTGCATGCCCGCGCAGATACCCAGTGTCGGCAGGTCCCGGCGGAGGGCGTCATTCATCAGTGTGCGCTCAAACGCATACCGCGGATGCGCGGCGATACCATCATCCGGGCGCCCGTATACGACAGCAGGAAACGGATAAAAGCCGCCGGGCACGATCAGGCCGGCGACGGCGTCCAGATAATCTGATCTTGCAGCTTCGAGGTAAGGCAATCCAACCGGCAGGCCGCCGGCCTTCCACACCGCATCAAAATACGCGGTGCGCAATGCATAATGCGGACGTTTCGAGAACGATCCCTCGGTCTCGTAATCCAGCAGGATACCAATGAGCGGACGGTCAGACATAGACAGAGTCTACGCCTGACACGTTTGCTTGCAAAGACCGTGCGTGCGACTTATTCGCCAGCCGATTTCATACCTGCTTCTTCTTCGACGGTGACCGGGTGTTCGAGTTTGCCGATCATTTCCTTCGGCACGACCTGCCAGAAGTTCGGCAACTCGCGTTCCCAATCGTTCAGCAGTTGAAGGCCGTACTTGGAATGCGTGCGGCGCACGTGTTGCTGAACCTGGACCTTCAAAACGTCGGCCCAATACTCGGTCTCGACCCGTTGCCACATGATGGTGTCCGGGTTGGCCTGGACCGGGAAGGTTTCGGCGGGGTCATAGATAAACGCCATGCCGCCGGTCATGCCGGCACCGAAGTTGGCACCGACCTCGCCCAAGATGATCGTCAGGCCGCCGGTCATGTATTCGCACCCGTTCGATCCGCAGCCTTCGACGACAGCGGTTGCACCCGAGTTGCGTACACAGAACCGCTCACCCGCTTGGCCGGCTGCGAACAGGCGACCCGCGGTGGCGCCATATAGCACCGTGTTGCCGATGATCGTGTTCTTGTGGCTTTCAAGCGGGCTCGAGACCGGCGGGCGCAGCACGATGGTGCCGCCCGATAAGCCCTTGCCGACGTAGTCGTTGGCATCGCCCAGCACTTCCAGTGCCAGGCCCTGCACTGCAAATGCCCCCAACGATTGGCCGGCCGAGCCGCGCAGGCGAACCGTTAAGTGGTTGTGGTCCAGCTTCGCCATACCGAATTTACGCGTGATCAACGAACTGGTCCGCGCACCCACGGCGCGATGCGTGTTGCGCACCGCATAGGTCAGCTGCATTTTCTCGCCATGATCAAAGGTCGGCTTGGCGTCCGCGATGATCAGGGCATCCAAGGTGTCGGGCACTTCGTTGCGCCCGGTGCCGTTGTAGTAACGCGGATGGCCACCGGAGTCCGCTTGTTGCAACAGCGGGTTCAGGTCCAGATCGTCGAGGTGTGACGCACCCCGGCTGACCTGCGACAACAGATCGGAGCGGCCGGTGATTTCCTGGAGCGTCTCGTAGCCGAGGCGCGCCAGAATTTCCGTAACCTCTTCGGCGACGAACGAGAACAGGTTAACGACCTTTTCAGGGGTCCCGGTAAACTTCTCGCGCAGTTTTTCATCTTGCGTACAGACGCCGACCGGGCAGGTGTTGGAATGGCACTGGCGCACCATGATGCAGCCCATGGCGACCAACGATGCAGTGCCGATACCGAATTCGTCGGCGCCCAACATGGCCGCCATGACGACGTCGCGACCGGTCTTGATGCCGCCGTCGACACGCAGCTTCACCTTGTGGCGCAGACGGTTCAGGGTCAGCACCTGGTTAGCTTCGGAAAGACCCATTTCCCAAGGGATACCGGCGTATTTGATCGAGCTTTGTGGGCTCGCACCGGTGCCGCCGTCATGGCCCGAGATCAAGATCACGTCAGCCTTGGCCTTGGCGACGCCTGCGGCCACCGTGCCGACACCCGATCTTGCGACCAACTTCACACACACACTGGCATCCGGGTTGATCTGCTTTAGGTCATAAATCAGCTGCGCCAAATCTTCGATGGAATAGATATCGTGGTGCGGTGGCGGACTGATCAGCGTCACGCCCTCGGTGGCGTGCCGCAGCTTGGCAATCATCGACGATACCTTGAAGCCCGGCAGCTGTCCGCCTTCGCCGGGCTTAGCCCCCTGTGCGACTTTGATTTCGATCTCCCGGCAGTTGTTCAGGTATTCCGCCGTCACACCGAATCTGCCTGACGCAACCTGCTTGATCGCGCTGGACGGGTTGTCGCCGTTGGGGCGCGGGTGGAACCGTGCCGGGTCTTCGCCGCCTTCGCCGGAATCCGATTTGGCGCCGATGCGGTTCATGGCAATCGACAGGGTTTCGTGCGCCTCAGGGCTAAGCGCACCCAGTGAAATCCCAGGGGCGACGAGCTTTTTGCGCACTTCGGTGACGCTTTGCACTTGTTCGACCGAAATTGATTTGCGATCCGGCTTGAAGTCCAGCAGGTCCCGCAAGAAAATCGGCTGTCGTGCATGCACGCCCTCGGAAAACTTTTTATACATCGAGTAGCTCTCGGAGCCCACGGCGGACTGCAATACGTGGATCAGTTTGCCGTCGTGGCCGTGCCGTTCGCCGCCGGCACGTGCTTTATAAAATCCGCCAACCGGCAGCGGCACGGCATCGACATCAAATGCGACCTCATGCATTTCCGCAACTTTGCGCTTAATGCCGGAAAGGCCGATCCCTGAGATCCTGGATGCCATACCCGGGAAAAATTCGGCGACGAGCGCGCGCGACAAGCCGACCGATTCGAAGCAATACCCGCCCCGGTAAGAGCTCAACACACCAATGCCCATTTTCGACATGATCTTCAGTAGGCCCTGGTCGATGGCGACTTTGAAATTCTCAAGTGCCTTGGCCACGTCCAGATCACCGAGCAGGCCACGACGATGGCGGTCATAGATCGCTTCTTCGGCCAAGTACGCGTTGACCGACGTCGCGCCGACACCGATCAGCACGGCGAAGTAATGCACGTCCAAGCATTCAGCGGATCGCACGTTGATCGAGGTGTAGGTGCGCAGTTTTTCGCGGACCAAATGCGTGTGCACGCCGCCTGCAGCCAAAATCATCGGCACCGGTGCACGCTCGGCTGAGGTCTGCATGTCGGACAAAATCAAGTGCGTCTTGCCGGCACGTACCGCAGCTTCAGCTTCCGAGCGGATTCGCTCAAGCGCAGCGGTCAGCGCACCTGGGCCTTTAGGGACACAGGTGCAGTCAATTTCGGCAACGGTATCGCCCATGTAGCGACGCATCGCATCAAACGCGGCGTTGGTCAGCACGGGGCTTTCCAGTTGCAGCAGATCGCATTGCGTTGCGTCTTCATCAAGAATGTTGCCGAGATTGCCAAGGCGCGTTTTCAGGCTCATCACCCGACGTTCGCGCAAGCTGTCGATCGGCGGGTTGGTGACCTGGCTGAAGGCTTGGCGGAAGAAGTGGTGCATGCCCCGGTAGCGATCCGACAACACGGCGACCGGCGCATCATCGCCCATCGAGCCGATGGCTTCCTTGCCGCCTTCGGTCATCGGCTGGAGGATCATCTCCATATCTTCCATGCTCAGCCCGAAGCAGTGCTGACGACGACGCAACTCTTCCGGCGAGAACGTGCTGCCTTTGAGGTCGGCGCCATCAATGATGTCGTCAAGGACTTCGGTTCGCTTGATCCAGGACGCATAATTTTCGCGCTTGGCCAAAAGATCTTTGATCTTCTTGTCGTGGTAGAACCGGCCTTCGTCCAAGTTGACACCGATGATACCACCAGGCCCGAGGCGGCCTTTCTCGGTGATGCTTTCTTCTGGGACTTCGACCATCCCGGCTTCGGAGCCGACCACCAATAAACCATCGCTGGTGGTGATAAAGCGCATTGGGCGTAGGCCGTTGCGGTCCATCCCCGCAACCACCCACTGGCCGTCATGGGCGCAGATCGCAGCAGGGCCGTCCCACGGCTCAAGCACGGCATTGCAGTACGAGAACAGCGCCTCGTGCTCTGGCGCCATGGTTTTGTTTTGGGCGATGGATTCCGGGATCGTCATCGCTTTGACCATCGGTGCGGGTCTTCCGGCACGACATAAAAGTTCGAACACGCTGTCCAGGGCTTCGGAGTCCGAGCTGCCGGACTGCACAATCGGCTTCAAGTCTTCGATGTTGTCGCCAAATAGTGGCGAGGCCATTTTCGGCTCGTGCGCCTTCATCAATTTGACGTTGCCGGTCAGCGTGTTGATCTCGCCATTGTGCGCCAGCATGCGGAACGGCTGGGCCAGACGCCACGTCGGGAAGGTGTTGGTCGAATAGCGTTGGTGATAGATCGCGAAGTTGGAAATGAAACGCTCGTCCAACAGGTCCGGATAGAACGAGGTCAGCTGCTCGGCCAGAAACATGCCTTTATAGACAACCGAACGGCAGCTCAGCGAGCAGATATAGAAATCGTTGATGTGCTCACCCAGCACGCGCTTTTCGATGCGGCGACGGACGACATAAAGATCGCGCTCGAAATCCGTGTGGGTAATGTCTTCGTCGGTGGCGAGCATGATTTGCTCGATCTCCGGACGCGTCGCGTTGGCTTTTTCACCGATCACGCCGACGTCGACCGGCACCTGGCGCCAGCCGTGAATGCGATAACCCGCGCGCAGCACTTCGGTCTCGACAATGGACCGGCAGACTTCTTGTGCGTTCAAGTCGGCTTTCGGCAAAAACACCATGCCGACAGCGATTTTGTCTTCGCCCGGTTCGTGGCCGGTGTGGCGGATGTGCTCTTTAAAGAATTCCCACGGAATCTGCACATGGATGCCGGCGCCGTCGCCGGTTTTGCCATCGGCGTCCACGGCGCCGCGATGCCAGATTTTTTTCAAAGCTTCGATGCCGGCCTCGACGACGCGGCGGGTTGGTTTGCCGTCAATGGCGGCGATCATGCCGACGCCGCAAGATGCGTGCTCGTCGGCCGGGTCGTACATGCCGTCACGTTCAAGGCGCTTCGCTTCCGATTGCCACGTGGTGACAAATTCCGCGGCGGTTTCCGTATGATTGATTGGTTTGTTCATTTTTATGCTCCCTGACCGGACTTAGGCCGCAGCGACGCCCGGGCGTTTGTCCCGGGTCTGAAGATACTGATGAATGTTATCGGCGGCGTCGCGACCGTCTTTGATCGCCCACACCACAAGTGAAGCGCCGCGGTAGATATCACCAGCGGCGAACACGCCGTCGATCTCTGTCATACGTGACGGCTCTTGAACTTTGACGGTGCCCCACTTGGAAACCGGCAGGTCGGGTTCGCCGAACATCGTCGGCAGATCTTCGGGATCGAAGCCCAGTGCCTTGATCACCATGTCGGCGGGGATCGTGAACTGCGAGCCTTCAATCGGCTCCGGTGTTTGACGTCCGGTGACGTCGGCGATGCCCAAATGCATACGATGCGCCTGCACAGACGTCACTTTTCCCTCGCCGTGGAAGGCTTCAGGTGCAGACAGCCAGACGAATTCAACGCCTTCTTCTTCGGCGTTGGCGACTTCGCGCTGCGAACCCGGCATGTTTGCGCGGTCGCGGCGATATAAGCACTTCACCGATTTTGCGCCCTGACGGATCGCGGTGCGAACACAGTCCATCGCCGTGTCGCCGCCACCGATGACGACGATATTTTTGCCTTCGGCGTTCAGCGTGCCGTCATCGAATGCCGGGACGGCGTCACCCAAACCTTTGCGGTTGGACGCGGTCAGGAAGTCCATGGCGGGGAAGATGTTTTCAAGGCCGGACCCCGGCGCTTGGAAGTCACGCGCCTTGTAGACACCGGTGGCAATTAGCACGGCGCCGTGTTTCTCGCGCAGTTCTGCCATCGTGGCATCGCGGCCGACTTCGAAGTTGTTGTGGTAGTGGATGCCGCCGTCGGCCAGTAGCTTGGTGCGGCGTTCGACAATGTCTTTTTCCAGTTTAAAATTCGGAATGCCATAGATCATCAGGCCACCCATACGGTCATAGCGATCATAGACGTGAACCTGATAGCCGCGGGTACGCAATCGCTCAGCGGCTGCTAAGCCCGCTGGGCCACCGCCGATGATGCCGACCGACATGTCGAGTTCTTCACGTGCCACGGGCGCCTTCACCCAGCCTTTTTCCCAAGCGGTGTCGGTGATGTGCTTTTCGATGGCGCCGATCGTCACGGTACCGTGGCGGGACTGCTCAAGCACACACGAGCCTTCGCACAGGCGGTCTTGCGGACAGATTCGGCCGCAAACTTCAGGGAAGGTGTTGGTCGCCTGCGAGACTTCATAGGCTTCTTGTAGGCGACCTTCGGTGGCAAGGCGCAGCCAATCGGGAATGTTGTTCTGCAACGGGCAATGTACTTGGCAATATGGAATGCCGCACTGCTCGCATCGCGACGCCTGGGCGGTCGCTCCTTCGGGGGAATACGCATCGTAGATTTCATCGAAGTCTTTGCGCCGCTTTTCGGCCGGGCGTTTGTCCGGCATAGCACCGCCGATCCTGATGAACTGCTGCATTGGATCTGGCATCCGATGTTCCTCCCGCGTCTCAGTGTTTGTCGCATCAATGCCGCCCGTGCTGGCACGCCGACCACTGGGCTCATGACGCGTTATGTCAAATAGGTCAGTAGTTTTTACTAATTTGTCGATTGGGACGCAACAATAATATGTTTTCCAGCAGAAATCAGCTTAAAAATACCCCTAATGGATATAAATAGTACCATTATGATACTAAAATGACGATTGGCACCTCCTGATAATCGCGGTATGTGTCACAAGGGATTGCAGGAGAACTTTATGCCCATTCTACATCTTGTGGTTCTTGCCCTGGTTCAGGGAGTCACTGAGTTCCTCCCGATTAGCTCATCCGGGCACCTTGTTTTGGTGCCGGTTTTCCTCGGCTGGCCCGATCAAGGCTTGATGATCGACGTTGCGGTGCATGTCGGCACACTATTCGCGGTCCTGGTGTATCTTTACAAAGACGTTGGTGCGATGGTCGGTGGATTGGGGCGTGCGGCGCGTGGGCGGTCTGACCCGGGCGCAAAACTCTTTATGTATTTGGTGCTGGGGACGATCCCGGTGGTGATCGCCGGTTTTTTACTGGAAACTTACGCCCCAGATATGTTCCGAAGCGTTATCGTGATTGGCTGGACGACTCTCGGCTTTGGTTTGTTGCTGTGGATCGCAGATCGCGTCGGGCTTACGGTACGCCGGATTGAACATCTAGGGATCAGCGACGTGTTGATCGTCGGTCTTGCGCAATGCTTGGCGTTGATCCCGGGCACCAGCCGATCCGGCATCACCATGACAGCGGCGCGATTTGTCGGAATGGAACGCCCCGATGCGGCGCGGTTCTCATTACTATTATCGATCCCGGTGATCATTGCGGCGGGTACCTTGGCCGGGCGTAAAATCTACATGACCGGCAGCGGCGAACTGGCTGCCGACGCGTTCGTCGCCGCCGGCCTCGCCTTTGCTACCGCGCTCATTGCGATTGCCATCATGATGGCGTGGTTGAAGCGCGCCTCATTTACGCCGTTCGTGATTTACCGCATCGTGCTGGGTATCGGATTGCTCGCTGTCGCCTATGGCTTCGTCGGGGTTTAGTAACCTTTTTTCGCATCGACCGTGTTTAACGGCGGCTTCCCTGCCTCAATCAGTTTAACGTTTTCTTCCATCCAATCAGCTGCGCTCGCCGGTACCGTCAAACTCGCCATGTGTGGCGTCACGGTAACCTTTGGGTGCGACCAATAGGGGTGATTGGCGGGCAGCGGTTCCACATGAAACACATCCAAGGTGGCCGCGTTGATATGGCCGCTATCCAGCGCTGCGATCAGGTCGTCGTCGACGACGTGCGCTCCGCGCGCCGCGTTGATGATCGACGCCCCTTCAGGCAAGGCGGCCAGGGTATCTTTGTTGATGATGCCCCGCGTTGCATCTGTCAGCGGCAACAACACCACCAAGATTTCCGTGCGGTTCAAAAATGTCGTCAGTTGATCCGCACCGAAAAAGGACGTGATACCATCAATGGATTTTTCCGTTCGCGACCAGCCCGCGACATCGAAACCAAGTGCGGCGACTTTTTTCGCGGCATCCGAACCCAACTCGCCTAAGCCCAGAAAGCCGACCCGCTTGTCACGGGTGTCGGTCTGGCGCATTTGCTTCCACGTGCCCTGTGCAGTCCAATTCAGATAAACGCCCATGCGGCGATGATAGTGCAGTACCCAATACAGTACGTATTCGCTCATCCCCTCGGTCAGGCAACGGTCTACCAAGCGCACCACGGGCACACCTTCCGGCAGATCGGTATCGACCAAGATGCCGTCAACACCGGCGCCCAGCGACAAGATACCTTTTAGGTTTGGAAAGCTCTTCAACTCGCCCACCGGCGGCTTCCAGACGATGGCATAATCATATGACGCCTTATCGGTGATCTCGTCCGGCCAGATATCAAAGCTGGCGTCGGGAAACTTCCCCAAGATCGCTTCACGCCAGGCTGCAGCTTTATCGGCGGCAGATAAAAACAAGAACTTCATTAAAAACTCCTAGGTGCTGACGACACCGCTGTCATCGGCTTTTAGATTGAACGCAGCCTTCATAAGCGCCTGCGTGTAGGGTTGTTTGGGATCATCGAAGATGTCTTCGGACCGGCCTTGTTCGACCACGCGTCCATCTTTCATCACCACGACGTCATGCGCCATCGCGCGCACGACCTTGAGGTCATGGCTGATAAACATATATGCCAAGTCATATTTCTTTTGCAGGTCCCGCAGCAGATCGACGATCTGCGCCTGCACCGACATATCGAGCGCGCTGGTTGGCTCGTCCAAGACGATGAATTTTGGCTTTAGCACCAACGCCCGGGCAATCGCGATTCGCTGTCGTTGCCCGCCCGAAAATTCATGCGGATAGCGGTCGCGCATTTCCGGATCGAGGCCGACTTCGCGCATCACATCGGTGACATGTTGATGGCGTTCCGCCTCGTTTCCAAGGTCGTGGATGACCAAGCCTTCTTCGATGATCTGCCCGATCGACATGCGCGGGCTAAGCGAGCCGTAGGGGTCTTGGAAAACAATCTGCATGCGTTGCCGCAAAGGTCGCAATGCCGCCCAGTCGAGCCCTTGAATAGACGTGCCCTCAAACGCGATCTCGCCCATGGATTTTTCCAGGCGGATCAATGCGCGACCCAGGCTGGATTTGCCCGATCCTGACTCGCCGACGATACCCACTGTGTGCCCGGCTCGGATATCAACGGATATCCCGTCGACCGCTTTGATATAGCCGACCGTCCGTCGCAGCACGCCGCGTTTGATTGGGAACCATACTTTGACGTCGTCGCCTTTGAGGATTGAGGCACCGCCCGGGGCAGGGTCGGGGCGACCCTTTGGCTCAGCTGCCAAAAGGTGCTTGGTGTAGTCGTCCTTGGGCGCCTCGAAGACGGTTTTCGCGTCGCCGCTTTCAACCACACGGCCCTGGTGCATCACGGACATCGTGTCGGACATGTGCCGCGCGATTCCCAGATCATGGGTAATCAGCAAAATCGCCATGCCGAGCTTTTGCTGAAGGTCTTTCAACAGTTTCAAGATTTGCGCTTGCACGGTGACGTCGAGCGCGGTCGTCGGCTCGTCGGCAATCAGGATTTCCGGTTCGTTCGCCAACGCCATGGCGATCATGATGCGTTGTTGCTGACCGCCGGAAAATTCGTGCGGTAACGCAGGTAAGCGCGATGTTGCTTGTTCGAGCCCGACCAAGTTCAGCAATTCAATCACCCGGTCGCGGGCGGCTGCTTGCGACATGTGTTTGTGGATCAACAGCACTTCGGAAATTTGTTTTTCGACTGAGTGCAACGGGTTCAGGCTCGACAGGGGCTCTTGGAAAACCATCGCGATGCGGTTGCCGCGGATGGCGCGCATTTTGTTGAGTGGCTTTTGCAAAAGATCGTCGCCGTCGAATTCAATCTCACCCGCCGGATGCCATGCGGTCGGGTAGGGTAACAGCCGCATAATTGATAACGCAGACACTGACTTCCCCGACCCGGATTCGCCGACCAAGGTGTGGGTCTTGCCGGCGTGGATGTCGAAGCTCACCCCTTCGAGGGCACGAACTTCGCGCGGCCCTTGGCCGAACGAAACGTGCAGGTCTTTGACACTGAGGATCGGGCTCATCGCAGCGTTTTCCTTGGATCGAAGGCATCGCGGACAGCTTCGCCGATGAACACCAATAATGACAACATCACCGACAGAATTATAAACGCCGTAATGCCGAGCCAAGGTGCGTGCAGATTGTTTTTGCCTTGGTTCAACAATTCCCCCAGCGACGGCGAACCCGGCGGTAGACCGAAGCCCAAAAAGTCGAGAGAGGTCAGCGCGGTGACCGAGCCTGATAAAATAAATGGTAAGAACGTCAGCGTCGCCACCATGGCGTTCGGCAAAATGTGTTTGAACATGATGACCCGGTTGCTGGCGCCGAGTGCACGGGCGGCGCGGACATAATCGAAATTTCGGGCGCGCAGGAATTCCGCACGTACCACACCGACCAAACCGACCCATTGGAACAACAGCAACAGCCCCAACAGCAGCCAAAAGCTGGGCACGAAGACGCTGGCCAGAATGATCAACATGTAGAGCTGCGGCAGGCCTTGCCAGATTTCGATCATGCGCTGACCCATCAGATCGGTCCAGCCGCCGAAATAGCCCTGCATGGCGCCAATCGAAATACCGATGATTGAGCTGCCGATGGTCAACAGCACGCCGAACACGACCGATATCCGAAAGCCATAGATCGTGCGTGCCAATACATCGCGGCCTTGGTCATCGGTGCCGAGCCAATTTTCAGCGGTCGGCCCGTACGGGGCCGGACCCGGCAGGTTCAGGTTCACGGTGTCATAGGTAAAGCGGACCGGCGGCCATAGGATGAAGCCCTTTTCCTTGATCAGATCTTGCACAAATGGGTCGCGGTACTCGGCCTCGGTTTGGAATTCGCCGCCAAACGTGGTCTCCGCATATGATGTGATGACTGGAAAATAAGCGCCGCCATCATACCATACAAAGACCGGTTTATCGTTGGCGAGGACTTCCGCGAACAAGCTGACCCCGAACAGGGCGAGAAAAATCCACAGCGACCAAAAGCCCCGCTTGTTGGCGCGAAAATTCGCCAGTCTGCGCGCGTTCAAAGGGGTCAGCGTGCGGCCTAGAAAGCGCTTTGGTGCCAGCGTGGTTTGCGCGGGGGTGATCGCAGTATCCAATTTAGGACCCCCGGCTTTCGAAATCGATCCGAGGATCAATGATATGGTACATCACATCGCCGATGATGCCGAGTACGAGACCCATTAGTGTAAAGAAATACAATGTCGCGAACATCACCGGATAGTCGCGGTTCAACGCTGCCTCAAAGCCCAGAAGGCCCAAGCCGTCGAGCGAGAAAATGATCTCGGTGATCAGCGCCCCGGTGAAAAGGATGCCGATAAACGCGCCCGGAAAACCGGCGATCACGATCAGCATCGCATTCCGAAAGACATGACCGTATAGAACGCGCTTTTCTTCGAGCCCTTTGGCCCGAGCGGTGACGACGTATTGTTTGTTGATCTCTTCCAAGAACGAATTTTTCGTCAGCATGGCGAGGCCGGCAAAACCGCCGATCACCATCGAAAGCACGGGCAACGCCATATGCCAGAAATAATCTTTGATCTGGGCCCATGTCGACAGTTCGTCGAAGTTTTCGGATACTAAGCCGCGGAGCGGAAACCAATCCAAATAGCGCCCACCGGCAAAAAGCACGATCAACAAGATCGCAAAAAGAAATCCTGGAATCGCGTTGCCGACGATCACGGCACCCGACGTCCAGACGTCAAACTTGGTGCCGTCGCGCACCGCCTTGGCGATGCCGAGCGGGATAGAAATGCCGTAGACCAGCAGCATCGTCCAAAGACCCAGCGATATGGATACCGGCATTTTATCCAGCACCAGTTCGATCACGCTGGCGTCTTTGAAATAGCTGTCGCCGAAATCGAACACGAGATAATTTTTCAGCATCAGGAAAAACCGCTCGTATGCCGGTTTATCCAGGCCGAACTGTTTTTCTAAATCCTTGATGAACTCGGGTGGCAGGCCTTGGGCGCCGCGATATTTGTTCTCGACAGCTCCGCCGCTGCTGCCGCCGCCCATGCTGTCGCCGGCACCGCCACCGGCTTCGGCGCCTGTATTGCCGCTGACCCGCGCCGTCGCATCGACGGCTTGGCCGGAAATCTCTGACAGCAATTGTTCGACCGGTCCGCCCGGCAGAACCTGCACCACGGCGAAGTTGATCAAAATGATCACGAACAGTGTTGGCGGCACCAACAATAAGCGGCGAACGATGTATGCAAACATGGGGTGAGTTTACGGCTCCAAGCCGGGGGCGTCACCCTTCATCACACGCCCAGTGCGTGGATATCGGGGGCAGTAAAATTGCGCCATCAATTTCCGCCTTTGCGGGCCTCGGCAATGTGGGCAGCTTTTTCCGGCACCACCCACCATGTCATGAATTGTGTGCCGCGTGCCGGCGTGATCGTTGGTTGTCCGAATTTGTCCCAATACGCGATCCGATCATAGCCGGCATGGAAATGTGGGATCACAAAGTGGTTCCACTGCAGCACGCGGTCCAGCGCGCGAGACGCGGTGACCAGCGACTGCCGGTCGGGGGCGGCGATGATTTTTTCGATCAGCGCATCGATGGCGGGGTCTTTGATGCCGATAATATTCCGGCTGCCTTCCTGATCGGCAGAACTTGATCCCCAGAATTCCCGCTGTTCGTTCCCCGGCGACATTGACTGCCCCCAGTTGCCGACGATCATGTCAAAATCAAAGGTATCAAGGCGGCGCCGGTATTGCGCCGTTTCCACCGTACGAGCTCGTACTTTCACGCCCAGTGTTTCAAGGTTTTTGGCGAACGGCAGCACGACGCGCTCAAACAACGGGCTCGCCAACAGGATTTCGAATTCGAGTTTCCGTCCCGTGGCTTCGTGGACCCGCACTCCGTCTTTAATGACCCAGCCTGCATCGCGCAGCAGTTTCGATGCGGTGCGCAAATTCGACCGAATCCGGCCAGACCCGTCAGAGCTTGGCGGATTATATTCTTTGGTGAATACCTCGTCCGGGATTTTGCCTCGGAACGGCTCAAGCAGCGCTAGCTCGGCGTCCGATGGCAAGCCAGTCGCGGTCAGTTCTGAGTTATCGAAGTAGCTGCGGGTGCGTGAATATTGTCCATAAAATAAGTTCTTATTTGACCATTCAAAATCAAATGCATAGGCCAGCGCATGGCGGACAACTGGATCTTTAAAGATGTCGCGGCGTGTGTTGAAGGCAAACCCCTGCATGCCGGCTGGACGATTGTGGTCAAATTGATCAAGCTTGATCAGGCCTTTTTTGACGGCGGGCACGTCATACGCTGTAGCCCATGCTTTTGATGAGTTCTCAGTGCGAAAATCGAAGCGGCCGCCGGTAAAGGCTTCGATGGCGACCTGAGCGTCGCGGTAATATTCAAACTCAATGATGTCGAAATTGTTTTCACCTTTGGCGACGGGAAGATCCTTGCCCCAATAGTCTTCGACCCGCTCCAGCGTGACCGAGCGGTTCGGATCAACATGCTTTATTTTATAGGGTCCGCTGCCGAGCGGCGGCTCCAATGTCGTGGCGTCAAATTCGCGATCTTGCCAGTAATGCTTCGGCAGCACCGTCAACTGGCCAAGGATCAGCGGTAATTCGCGGTTTTCGCCGGGCTTAAACTCGAACCGCACGGTTTTTGGGCCCAGTTTCACGGCCTTGGCGACGCTGCCATAGTAGAACCGATAAAAGGGAGATCCTTTGGCAACCAGTGTTTCAAAGCTAAAAATCACGTCGTCGGCGGTGATTTCTTTGCCATCGTGCCAGCGGGCGTTGTCCCGAAGTTTAAACTCGACCCATGAGCGATCCTCTGGCGTGCGCACGGTCTCTGCCAACTGCCCGTATTCGCTAAAAGCTTCGTCTGCGGACGAGACCATCAGCGTGTCGTAGATCATCGACGCACCGGCCGCCGCATTTCCCTTGACGATGAACGGGTTGAGGCTGTCAAAGCCGCCGATGGCATTAAGGCGGATGCTGCCGCCTTTGGGGGCGTTCGGGTTCACATAGTCAAAATGCTTAAAGTCCGGTCCGTATTTCAGATCGCCGTGCATCGCCAGACCGTGTGACGGTGTTGGCTCATCAGCCAGCACATTCGGTGCACAGAACAAGAGCGTGGTGACGGCGAGGGCGGTGAGCAGGCGGTGCGTAAACATGGAAACTCCTGACGCTGATGTACACGTTAGATATTGGGCTTACCTGCAGGGCGGTTCAAGCGATGGTCCGCAATCATTGATAAACACCGCGTGATCGTACCCGGCAACTTAAAGATCGGTCATCTTATGGGGACGTCACCGCGATCAGGCGGACAAAATTGCCACAGCCGCTGCATGTAGCGACGTATCCGCTGCGGCGATCACGGAATGGGATTTTTCATCGGCACCAGGCGCAAACCCCAGCGGTGCCCCCGTCCAATCGGTGATGATTCCGCCGGCCCCCTCGATAATAGGCACCAAGGCGGCATAGTCATAGGGGGCCAGCGTGTCTTCGCAAACCATATCCATCCACCCGCAGGCAAGTTGCCCGTATCCTTGGCATTCTGACCCAAACGTGGTGTAGCCGACGGCGTCCATGAGTGCGTCAAACTTGGCTTTGTTGCCGCCTGCGAACATTTCGGGCGAGGTCGCGGTCAGCCAAGCATCGCTCATGGCGCTACCTGTGCGGACGTGTGTCGATTTGCCGTTAAAAATCGTGCCGCGATGGGCGCCGCCGATCCAACGGTCACCGGTCGCAGGGCCGTCCATCACGCCGGCAATGGCTCGGCCTTTGTGGACGACGCCGATCAGCGTACCGAAAACGGGTTTGCCGGTAATAAAGGCTTTGGTGCCATCGATGGGATCAAGGATCCAAACCGTCTCCGCATCGGGGCGGCTGACGCCGAATTCTTCACCAAAGATACCGTCGCCGGGTCTTGCGGCTTCGATTAAGTCACGCATGACCCGTTCGGCGGCGCGATCTGCGGCGGTCACCGGGCTTTCATCGCTTTTGGCATCGTGCGCGATGCCGGTGCGAAAACGGGGGAGGGTTTCTACCCTCGCCGCATCGGCAAGCCGCGAAGCGAGGGCTAAAATATCATCAAGATCGGCGGGGATATCCGCCGCGCCTATCATGGCAGCGGCGGCGGATTGTCAGTGTGGTCACGCATGTACAAAATGACTTCCGCACGGTCGCTTGCCTTTTTTAGGCCGGCAAAGGTCATCTTCGTGCCTGGCGCATAGTCGCGTGGGCTTTTCAGGAATTGGTCCAACTCTTCGTAGGTCCACTGTCCGCCCTTGCCGGCGAGGGCGTCGGAGTAGCTAAAGCCATCATGTCCGGCAATCTTGCCGCCAACAGTATTATAAAGGTTCGGGCCGACTTTGTTCGGCCCGCCTTTTTCAACGCTGTGACACGCTTGGCATTTTTTGAAGACCTTCGCACCCCCGTCTGCGCTGGCGGAGGCCAGCAACGAAACGGCGGAAACTTCAATTTTTTCTTCGACAACAGCGCCTTCGGTGGGACCAGCGTCGGCCACTTCGATTTTATAGGCGTTTTCGGCTAGTTCGTCGGCATGCACCAGCATGTCGCCAATTTGATCCGAGCCCCAAAGGACCCAAGCCGTGATAAGTACGGCGAAACCGGTTTTTTCCCAAAAAGAAAAGTGCATGCGTAAGCCTCCTAGCGCAATAAGCGACCTTCTTTTAGCTGCTCATTGCCGCCTGTTCAACACTACACATTGATTCTCTCTCCGCCCAGCATTTGCCCAAAAAGGCTGGGAGCACCTGCGTCGGCGCGCTATACCGGTTTTATTGTTCATATAAGGAATATCTCGTGACGCCGATTGTGATCGTTCCAGCCCGCATGGCATCAACAAGATTGCCGGATAAGCCGCTCGCAAATATTCATGGCAAACCCATGATCGTGCACGTGATGGATCGCGCCGTCGAGGCAGGCGTCGGGCCTGTGCTCTGCGCCGCCGGGGAAGCCGAAATTGTGGATGCCGTCACCGCCGTCGGCTACGACGCGGCGCTGACCGATCCTGGGCATCCGTCGGGCTCGGACCGCGTCTGGGAAGCATTAAGCCGTAAAGACCCAGACGGGCACCATGACGCAGTGGTCAATCTACAAGGTGATCTGCCGACGCTCGACCCCGCCCTTGTCGCGGCGGTGTTGGGGCCGCTGAGCGACCCAAACGTTGATATCGCGACCTTGGTTGTCGAAATCACCGATCCTGAGGAACGCGGAAACCCGAATGTGGTGAAATGCGTGACACCGCTGTTATCCGACGGGGTCAGTGCGCCGGCTTTGTATTTTACCCGCGCCACTGCGCCCACTGGAGACGGGCCTTTATGGCACCACATCGGTATCTATGCGTATCGCCGCAGTGCGCTCGCAACCTTCGTCGGTTTGGCGCCGGGTGTTTTGGAAAAACGTGAGCGTTTGGAACAGCTTCGTGCGCTTGAAGCCGGCATGCGCATTGAAGCGGTGCGCGTTGACACGGTTCCGCTCGGTGTCGATACTCCCGCCGACCTTGAACGCGCACGCCTAACGCTGGACCCAAACCGATGACCGATCCGAATAAAACCATCGCTTTCCAAGGCGCGCTCGGCGCCAATTCGGACATTGCGTGTCGTACAGCTTACCCGGACATGACCAGTCTGCCGTGCCGCACCTTCGCTGATGCATTTTCTGCCGTTGAAAAAGGCAAAGCTGCGTTGGCGATGATTCCGATCGATAATACCGTTGCCGGGCGAGTGGCCGACATTCATCATCTGTTGCCGCGCAGTAAGCTGTTCATCATCGGTGAGCATTTTGAACGGATCAATCATCAATTGGTGGTGATCCCCGGCACGAAAATGACGGATATCAAAGAGGTGCACAGCCACGTGCATGCGCTTAACCAGTGCCGGACGCTACTCGAAGACATGGGTGTCGAAGCGGTGGTGCATGTCGATACCGCAGCTGCCGCCGCAGACGTTGCGAAATGGGGCGATAAATCCAAAGCCGCGATCTCGTCTCGATTGGCGGCTGAGGTCTATGGCTTGGAGATTTTGCGCACTGACATCGAAGATGCCGAGCACAATACGACCCGTTTCGTGGTGTTGTCGCGCGACAGCATTCGACCGCATGCCGGCACGCCCAACGTTATGACCAGTTTCGTGTTCCGTGTCCGCAACATCCCGGCTGCCTTATATAAAGCGATGGGCGGGTTTGCGACGAATGGGGTCAACATGACCAAGCTGGAAAGCTATGTCGGCGAAGGCTTTGTGGTTGCTGAGTTTTATGCCGAAGTCGAAGGGCATCCGGATGACCCGTCGGTGAAATTAGCCCTCGAAGAGCTCAGCTTCTTCTCAAAAGAAGTGAACATTGTCGGCGTGTTTCCGATGCACGACTATCGCACAGCCAGCCGGGAATAAGCTTGTTTTCGACCGTTAGGCTTTCTGGTCAATCCATTGTTGAATCAGCCACCTAGAAATCGAGTCCGGGCGGGGCAGACGCCATTCATCATCTTTGGCGTCGTGCCATTCTTTCATCTGGCTGAGGTCGTCGCGGGTGAGCCAGCGGCAGTCAGATAATTCTTCTTCGTCAACGCTGATATCATAACTTGTGGCCTTGGCATGAAAGCCCAGCATCAGCGACGATGGAAACGGCCAAGGCTGGGATGCCAGGTAAACGACATCGGTGGTGTCGATGGCGGATTCTTCGAAAACCTCGCGGGTAACGGCTTGCTCTAACGTCTCGCCGGGCTCAACGAAGCCGGCCAACGTTGAATACATGCCGAAGGGCCAACGGGCGTGACGGCCGAGCAAGCACGCGCCGCCCGGTACGTCGTCGCGGTATACCAATACGATGATCGCCGGGTCGGTGCGCGGAAAGTGGCTGATGCCGCATTCGATGTTCGTGCACTTGCGCTCGTGCCCGTTGTGGCGTGATGCGGCTGGGGCGCCGCACACACCGCAAAAGCCGTGCCGACTGTGCCAGTACAGCATGCCGCGTGCGTGTGCCAATAAGTGGCCGTCGCTGGCCGGCAGAAGCGACCCGATTTTGCGGAGGTCCATGAATTCTGCGCCATTTGCCAGTCCGACGATGGCTTCTGCTTCATTTTCATCGACGCTGACCGCGAACACAGGTTTATGGTCTTCTGTGCCGAGCAGTACGACTTGCCGGTCGCCTCCCAAAAGGGTGCGCGCGGTTTCGCCTTCAAACACAACCCCTTGTGGCGATGCACCGTCTAGGATCAGGTTGTCTTGTCCGAACACAGGCACGACGCCGACGCCGTGCGCCATGCGCTCTTGAAGCCAGTCGTCCGGCCTGCGGGACATGTTGTCGCGTCGAAGCGAGAGGGTGGTGTAGGTGAGATTGATGGCCATGGCGAAACTTCGCATATGACCTGAGCTTCGGCAACGCACCTTTGGTCGACGGTACGCCTTGCAAGGGTTTTTCAGGAAACTGACTAGACACACGCGCGGATTGAAGCTTTGTTAACCATTCTTGGCCAGACTGCTGATTGTTGATGTTCCCGCACCCCTGGGTGCCATTGCATTCGTTGCAATCGGTAGGTGGAGAGAACGGTGGAAAGAAAAAGTATGAATACGTGTCGCCCCTTGGGCAGACATCTGGGCAGAAATATTTGTATCACGGCGTTGCTTGCGGCGACCGCTTTGCTGGGCGCATGCGCTGGGCCGAGCGGTTTCAGCACCATCGGCGCTGCCGAATGCAAGCAGATATCTAAACGCGCTGAAGCCAAGATTAACTGGGCGCGTGTGCCGCAGATTGAGCTTCGCGTGCGTGACGGTGCCTTCTCGCCGATGGTGACGCACTTGAAACAGGGGCGACCCTATATTCTGCGCATCCGAAATCGTGATGATAAGGTTCGGATTTTTCGCGCCGGGGACTTCTTTGAAAAGAACGCTGTAATTGCGGCGGCCCTCGAAGGTCAGCGGGTCCCTGAGACGTGCATTCGTGCGGTTTCACTTCCGCCCCGCCAGACCGCTGAAATTCGCATGGTCGCGATTACCGACGGCACTTATGAATATGAAGACAACTTCATTTTGTTGCCGTTCGTGATGTCCGCGGGTCCGTCGGGTGCAATCATTATTGAAGAACGTCGCGAGACTGCCGGCATCAACTGACCGGCGTTTAGGGCGGAGCGATAGAGACGATGCCCGACCACCTACCAGATATCACGGCAGAGCGCCTGATCGAGATTCTCGATCTGGCGCCTTTGCCATGGGAAGGCGGTTATTATCGGGAAACGTGGCGCTCGGACGTCCAGGTGCCGCAACCCGCGTTGGGAGCAGACTACGACGGTCCGCGCGCGGCCGGTACGTCGATTTATTACATGCTGACGCCGGATACAGTCTCAAAGATGCATCGTTTGCCGTCGCCGGAAACCTTCCATTTTTATATGGGCGACCGGGTGGAGATGCTTTTGCTGCACGCGCAGATCAGTGACACGGTTGTGTTCGGTCAGGATATTATGGCCGGCCAGAAGCTGCAGTTTACGGTGCCGGGCATGGTCTGGATGGGGGCGCGGTTGTTGCCCGTTGCGCATGACTCCGATCTGCCTAATCACGGGTTTGCGTTGATGGGGACCACGGTGGCGCCGGGGTTCGATTTCGACGATCTGGAAATGGGCGACGGCGATAGTTTGGCTTATGCCTATCCGGATCACGCCCCGCTCATTCGCGCGCTAAGCTGATGTTTGGGCTGTAAAGCGCCGCACCACATTTTCCAAAATTTGTGAGACGTTGTTGTCGAAATCATTGACCGGCAGCGAGCCGCAAAATGTGATCGAGCCGACCGAGAACACGGCACCCCCACCTGGCACGTCTAAATACACCATGTCGGCGCGGACCAATGCTTCGGGCGGTGGGCCGGACCAGGTTTTCAGATGCGTCAGCCATTCTTCGGGTGGCAACACAAAGTGGTCCGGGTGATCTTCGGAGGTTGCCAGCACGATGGTGCTCTCCGGGGTGCCAATTTTGGCATCGGTCCGGTCTAACTCGTACCCAGCCGCACCGCCACCGCATAACCCGAAGTCTCCTATGATCTCGTCATCGATCCCATCAAAAATCCATGCCGCTTTGCCGTTCCGTGATGCAGGTGTGCGTCGATAGTATGTGCCTTCAAACTCGCCTTGGCAGGTGTAGCCGATGCCGACCAGGGTATTGGGCGGGCGCGCATTGCGCCGCCATGTGCCCCCGTATTCCCCGGTGAAGCCGGAATAATACTCGCCGGTTTCAGCCGCCCAGGCACGTAAACCACCTTCGGCGCGGCGGACTTCGATGATGCCGTCTTTTTCCGGATGCAGTGCAACCCGCCAGTAAAACCCGTTGCCGCCCAGATAGATCAAGTTGCCGCCGCCATCGCGGTAGCCTTGCACGGCATCCAGGGTTTCGGTGGTGTGGTATTCAGGGTGGCTGGTGGTCATTGCGGCGGCATACGGTGCCAAAAGCGCCGCGCCCTCGTGATGTAATTCCCAATCGGTGACGATATCGACGTCAATGCCCTTGGCTTTGAGCCAGGCGATCAAATGCGTATCGGCCGGAAAATGCCTGAGCCCGGAGCCGACGAAATCGTCTGCAAATACGATATAGCCCGGCCGTAAATTCAAGATCGGACGATGCCACGTGGTGTGGCAAATTCCAGAACCGTCGTTGTGATCGTTATAGGTCGACAGGCCGTAGTCTGGATAATCGACGGGATTGTGCGGGAATGCGCCCCATGCCTGGGCGCGGTCGCGCCAGTGTTGACCGAAGTCGGTGCGGGCCTGGTTCGCATAAATTGTGTAGGTGAACGTCGACATGATCAGACAAAGCTTCGCCGTTTGCGTGCCCTTCGGCGGACACACGAAGACCGGCATCATGTCCCAATGGGGGCCGGATGACAGTTTGATCGCGTATGCCCCGCTGGGCAGGTCATCTGGTAGGGTCGCGGTAAAATCGGTATCCCAGCCGGCGTCGGCGATATCGTCGTCATGAAAATGAATCGCTGCCCACTGTGCCGGGTCCCGCTGCCAATTCATTTCGTTGCCGTCCCAGGTGGAACCGGTCATGGCCCGTGCGGGTGCGCCGACCAAAGTGCCTTCTGCGCCCAAGGGTCCATGGCCGGGGACGGTCAAAGACATCATGTTTTCGGCAAAATCCCATGCCGCTAATGGTGCGGCATTCGACGCATCGGCATCGATAAGGCCAGCATAAATTGTCGGTGCTTCAATCTTGCCGTTGAAGTGCGACCGCGCGTCGGTCTCGGACAGTGCGGCAACCAGCAAAGAGATTGTTGTCGACAGGGTCACGTCTGTCGGCAAAGCACCGTCGGACCTGCCGATGTCATCAATCACGTCTGGGATGCCCAACAAGGTCTGCCCAACGCTGAGCGTGCCGGCATCGGTGTCGATCTGGGCCCATACCCGATACCATTGCCGCATGCGCAATTTTTTGCCGACGTTGATCTGGGTTTTGCCGCAGGTGATCTCAGCGCCATCGGGGCCGATACACAACTGCACGCTCTCACCCAGGCACAGCACGCCTTGGCGGCCTTTGTCGGGCGTGGTCGGCCAGATGATCGCGCTCAGGGTGATTTGTGACGGCAGGTCGCCTGAAATGTCTGCGCGCATGTGCGATCCCAAGTGCGTCGCTTGCGGCTTTGATGGGTAGTCGCCGGCAAACGGCGCGTCGACGGGCTCGGTTACGACGCCGGGGCCTTCAGGGTTGGGGTCGCCGGAAATGACCCGCACAAGTTCCGCGTGATAGGGCGCGTCCAGCGTTGACGAGACTTTGACGTCAACGGCCTCGCCGGGGCGCGCGGAAAGACGATCCGTGTATCCGATTAAAGGTATCATGCGCTGACTATGACATTCGGTACTGTGGCGATAAAGTGCCGTCCCGGAAAAACATATGCGCCGAGTAGGCGGATTCGGGTCTTTCGGCGGCGTGCCCCGGTTGTTATAGTCGCCCCGGGAGATCGGCTCGGACGGGCTTCTCGCCAACCCGGTCAGGTCCGGAAGGAAGCAGCCGTAACGAGTTTCGGCCCGGGTCGGTGTCCGGTCTCCCACCTCTAAATCACCGGGAAATTCCATGAACGAAGTGTCCGCACCTGAAACCGCCGAAGCGCCCGCCGCCGGCGAGTACCAGGTCCTGGCGCGCAAGTATCGACCATCGACGTTCTCAGGCCTGATCGGCCAAGACGCGATGGTGCGCACGCTGACCAATGCGTTCGCATCGAACCGTCTGCATCATGCGTTCGTGATGACCGGTGTGCGGGGTGTGGGTAAAACCTCAACCGCGCGGATCATCGCGCGTGCGCTGAACTGCATTGGGCCGGACGGCAACGGCGGGCCAACGACCGAGCCTTGCGGCGTTTGCGAGCACTGCAAGGCGATTGCCGGTGATCGGCACGTCGACGTTTTGGAAATGGATGCGGCATCGAATACCGGCGTCGACAATATGCGCGAGCTGATTGACGGCGTGCGCTATCGACCGGCGTCTGCACGCTATAAAGTTTATATCATTGACGAAGTGCACATGCTGTCTCGGAGTGCGTTCAACGCGCTCTTGAAGACCCTTGAAGAGCCGCCCGAGCATGTGATTTTTATTTTTGCGACAACGGAAATCCGCAAAGTGCCGATCACGGTGTTGTCGCGTTGTCAGCGTTTTGACTTGCGCCGGGTCCCGGTGGAAACCCTGGTCATACACTTTGCCGGTATCTGCAAAAACGAAGGTGCGGAAATCACCGACGGTGCGCTGCATTTGATCGCGCGCGCGGCTGACGGTTCGGTCCGTGACGGTCTCAGCTTGCTTGACCAGGCGATTTCCCATGCCGATGGACCGATTGATGACACTCGGGTCCGCGACATGTTGGGGCTCGCAGATAGAACGCGAACGTTCGGCTTGCTGGAATCGGTGCTGAAGGGCGACATCGGCCCTGCGTTGACGGAATTGACCGATCAATACAAAGACGGTGCCGATCCGGGCTCGGTGATCGAAGATATGCTGGATCTGGTGCACTGGCTGACCCGAATCAAAGTGTTGCCGGAAAGCGCCGAAGGTCCGGACGTGCCGGAAAATGAGCGGACCAAGGGTATGGAGCTCGCGGGCGGCCTGAAGATGCCGATTTTAACCCGGGCATGGCAGTTGCTGCTCAAAGGCTTGGGCGAAGTGCAGGCCGCGCCGTCGCCGTTGGCGGCTGCCGAGATGGTGCTTGTGCGCTTGGCCTATGCCGCCGAATTGCCGACACCGGGGGATGCCATCAAAGCCCTTGAAAGTGGCGGCGACGTTTCTGTTTCGGCGCCGTCGTCCGCGCAACCAGCGCCGCCGGGATCCGGTGGCGGGCAAGGACGTCCGCAAAGTGGCGGCGGTCAAGCTTTGGCCCAAAACCCTACGGCTTCGCCTGCTCCATCTCCGCAAGCAGAAACGGCACCCAAGGCAGAGATGCGGGTCTTCAAAGATTTAAACGCGGTCGCCGCGTTGGCGGCTGAGCTTCGCGAAGGTATTTTGCAGGCGTTCATCGAAAACCAAATTCGCATCGTCCGGTTTGAGCCCGGCCATATTGAATTTAATGCAGGCGCGGATGCCGCGCGCGAAAACGTGCAGCGGCTAAGGGCTTTTCTTGAAGAGCATTCTGGGGTGTCTTGGTCGGTCGCGCTGTCGCGTGCCGAAGGCGCGCCGACGATTGCCGAAAAGCGCGCTGGCGAAAATGCAAAGGCGGTTGCCAATGCCGCCGATCATCCGTTGGTCAAAGCGGTTTTAGAGACCTTTCCGGGCGCTGCCGTCGAAGCTGTGCGGCAAGTCGCCAAGCCCACCTTGCCGGTCGGCATCGCGGAAAATGATGACGTCGGGTCGATTGATCCAGCATATGAGGTTCCCGAAGACCCAGACGACGAAATCTGATGGCACGGTTTGAGTCGATGGGCGATGTACCCGATTACTTTCGCGTCGACGTAACCGATATGCAGATATTGCCGCTCAACGCAGCGCTTGAGGTTTGGCGGTCGAAGTGTCCCGAAGGCGATGTGCCAATATGGGGCGATCTTCATTTTCTCGATTTTGATGCAGAGGTCTTGCCTAACATCATGTTGCTTGATGTGGATGGCGGAACGGGGTTCGGCTCATATCGGTATTGGGGCTCTTTGGTTGCGAGCGCAAATGCCAAAGATATGACCGGGCTTCGCGTGTCTGACCTCGTGCCGCCGCGTCATGCGGCGTATAGCGTGCGGCAGTACCGGTGGATTGTTGAAAACGCACGCCCGGCGCTTTTTGTCGCGTGTCTGGGCGAAAAATCTTGGGATCGAAAATACGAGGCTGTTTTGCGGATGCCGTGCCGATCCGCCGTCGACAGTGGCATTGATCGCGTTCTTTCCGTCGGTTTTTACGAAGATGCTCGTGAAGCTATTGAGAGTATGATCGACGCGGATATCGACTTGGAAAATTATTTTGATCCGGATGCCGACAAAGACCCGTTGTTGGAGGGCTAATCGAGCAGGAATTTATTTCCTGACGCCTCGCCCCAAGCTTCCATGAAGTCACCAAGATAGGGCCGCGCCGCTTTTTCCGCATCAATGTACGAAATCAAGTCGGCGACGGCGGCATTGTAGCTTGTTTGCGTCAGCGTGCCCGTATGCAACTGCCATCGCAGATAGACGAGGTAGGTATTCAGAACATCCGTTTCGCAATAGTTACGAACGTCGTCGATTTTGCCTTCGTCAATCATGTCGGCGACCATTGAGCCGTCGACACCGAACTTCCCGGCGAACCCGAGTGCTGCGCAAACCTCATTCAATTTGACCCGTGCAGAGGCGCCAAAATCGCTCAGCACGTCCAAAAGATCGCAATGCCAGTCCGTCGCGTAGCGATAACTATAGCTGTTCCATTTATCGCCGGACTTATGCAGCCACGGTGCGGAAATGCCGTGGACCATGGCGCGATATTTCAGCACCGGTAGGTCAAACGTGCGCCCATTAAAGCTGACAAAGCGGGGTTTAATGCGTTCCAGGTAGGTAAAAAAGCCTTGAAGCAGCTTCGCTTCGTCGAACCCCGCCTCGCCGCCGGAGCGCAGCTCTTTGAGGATGTACCCTTCGCGCCCCGCATCCCGTTCGATCTCCGCTTCCAAGAACGAGATCGCGACCACCTTATGGAAAGGCTGGCGCGGAAACGCATTTTTGCCGTCGGTGACGCCCAGATGATAGGCCTCAATCGCCGCGCGACGAGCATGGATGTCGGTTGACGTCTCGCCCGTCAGGTTTGGGGCGACGTCCGTATCCGGCACAGTTTCGATATCAAAAACGAACAGGTTTTGGTGCAGCATCGTAAGTGTTATATACCGGTTTCAATGTAAATCCCAGGACAGCACGGGAGAAACCGAATGAAGCTCGGCCAGATGATGAAACAGGCGCAGGAAATCCAGCAAAAGATGGCTGACCTGCAGACCGAAATGGAAGCGATTGAAGTCGTCGGCAAGTCCGGCGGCGGCATGTGTCAGGTGACCCTGAACGGGAAAGGCCAAGCGAAAAAGGTCCTGATCGATCCGGCCCTGGTGAAACCCGAAGACGCCGAAGTCCTTGAAGATTTGTTGGTCGCCGCGATCAACGATGCCAAGGGTAAGTCCGAGGAAATCATGCGCGAGAAAATGCAGGATCTGACCGGCGGCATTCCGTTGCCGCCCGGCATGCAGCTGCCGTTCTAAGGCCGTCCGTTGGCTGAGCGCGAAATCGAACAGTTGGTGCAGCTTCTCTCGAAGCTGCCGGGGCTCGGGCCCAGGTCAGCCCGGCGTGCCGTGCTGCATTTGTTGAAGCGCCGTGAAAGCCTGATGCAACCGCTGGCGGGCGCGCTCGACGAAGCCGCAACCCGCGTTCGTGCGTGCTCTATCTGTGGAAACTTGGATACCCGCGACCCCTGCGGTATCTGCTCAGATCCCAGGCGGGACGAGCGGATATTATGTATCGTCGAAGACGTCGCCGACTTGTGGGCGCTTGAACGCACGGCAAGCTTCAAAGGGCGCTATCACGTTTTGGGCGGCACGCTCTCGGCACTGGATGGCGTCGGCCCTGATGAGTTGAATATCCCGGCCTTGGTCGCCCGCGTCGCCGAAGGCGGCACGACCGAAGTGATCTTGGCGACCAGCGCCACGGTCGACGGTCAGACCACCGCGCACTACATCGCCGACCGCCTGCACGACAAAGGCATCAATGTATCCGGCCTCGCGCATGGCGTGCCGGTCGGTGGCGAGTTGGATTATTTGGACGACGGTACGTTGTCGGCGGCGCTTCGGGATCGCAGACCGGTTTAGCGCGCCTTTGGGTCTTCACTCAGCCGCTTTGCTATCCGGTGGCGCCAGCATTTCTGCGGCCTCTTCTGCTTCACCCAATTGTAGGGCATCGATCTTGGCACCGCGTTTGGTCACTTTGTCGGTGGAAATGCGGATGTCGCGAATGTCGCGATGCGCCTGATCGAAGTGGGTTTCGAGCTTGCCGACCCGGTCATCCAACCGGCCAACGTCGTCGAGCATCTTGCCGACTTCGGTTTGGATGACGTCGGCTTGTTCGCGCATGTGCACATCGCGCAAGATCGCGCGGACGGTATTTAGGGTCGCCATCAGTGTGGTCGGCGACACAATCCAAACGCGACGCTTAAAACCTTCTTCGACGACATTGCGGAAGTTTGCATGCAACTCGGCATAGACGGCTTCGGACGGTAAAAACATCAGCGCGCTTTCTGAGGTTTCACCGGCGACGATATAGCGGTCTGATATATCGACGATGTGTTTTTTCACGGCCACCGCAAACGCGCGTTCGGCATTCTTTTTATCAACATCCGTCTCGGCATTACGGAGCTGCTGATAGCTTTCCAGTGGAAACTTGCTGTCGATGGCGATGGAACCCGGCGGATTGGGCAATTTCAATAAGCAGTCTGCAATGCGGCCGCTGCTGAGTTTGAATTGGAATTCATAGGCTGAGTTGGGCAGCGCGGCGCTGACCAGATCGTTAAGCTGAATTTCGCCGAACGCGCCCCGCGCTTGTTTGTTCGACAAGATATCTTGGAGCCCGACCATCTGCTGCGATAATTCGGTGATGTTCTGCTGTGCGTGGTCGATGACGGCGAGGCGTTCGTGCAGCACCTTCAGCGTTTGGCCGGTTTTTTCAGTTTGTGTCGTCAAGCCGTCGCCCAGGCGCTTTGATAAACTATCAAGGCGTTGGTTGCTGTCGGCCTGTGCTTGTTCCATGCGCCCGGCAAGCGAGGTTTGCGCATTGGCCAACGCTTGTGCGGTTTCCGCGAGTTGGCTTAGACGCGCAGCGTTCTCCGCCCGAGCGCGTGCGCCAACGAACATGGAAATAATGATCCCGAGTCCTGCCAAGATGGCGACACCGGCAATGATCAAGGTGTTAACGTCGATTTGCACGCTGCCTCGCTTTTGTCAAAATCTGATGGCACAACTGTGCCTCAACAATGCCTGAGCCCGGCACGCCGCGCAAATAAACGCCGGGATCTGGGCACAATGATACAACTTTTGGAGACACTCGTATGTCGTTTCGTTTCAATCTTGCCGCACTGACAGTTTTGGCGGGGCTTGGCCTTGTAACACCGCTCGCTGCTGAGAACGCCGCCAATCCTGCGCTCAGGCTGACGATCTATACCAATGGATTAGCGTTGGTGGATGCGGCGCGTACCTTGCCGGTGTCGCCTTCGGGGACGGTACGGCTGGATGGTGTCGGGCCGCAGCTGATTGCCGATAGTGTCCGCGTGCAGCTTGCAGACGGACCCCAGTTACGCGAGATCAGCCTCGATTCGGATATCATGACGCAGCAAACGTTGCTGGCGCGGGCGCTCGGCAAGACCGTGCGCGTGATCCGGACCAATCCGGCAACCGGTGCCGAGACCGAACATGACGCGGAAGTCCTGAGCGTACAGGGGGGGCTTGTGCTGCGCATGGACGGTCGGATTGAGACCGGTGTCCCGGGTCGGATCGTGTTTGATGACGTGCCCGAAGACCTGCACGCGACGCCGCGTTTGACGCTCGGGTTCGATGCGCCGTTAACGGCACCGACGGCGGCGCGGATCGCGTATTTGACCGGTGGGCTGTCGTGGGATGCTGTTTACACAGTGGTCCTGAACGACGCGCACACGCACTTTGACTTGGAAGGCTGGGCGAAGGTTGTCAACAATGCCGGTGTCGATTTGGGGCCGGCTTCGGTGGCGCTTGTCGCCGGCGAGGTGAATCGCGAGAGCGCGCCGATGGCCGGTAAAGTGCTGATGCGCTCAGAATCGATGATGGCCGCCGCACGTTCGGACGATGCACCCAGGCGGTCTTTATCGGCTTTTCATTTGTATGATTTGCCGGATGCGGTGACGTTGCGTGACAAAGAAACAACGCAACGCCGCCTATTGAGCGCGGATCAGGTCGAAGCTGAACGAGTTCTTGAATACCGCAGGGGCGCACCGGTGTTTGGGCCGATGCGTTTCGTCGCTGCGCCGGAACCCGTGCGCCAACGGATCGTTACCGAAAACGCGACGGTGGCGAATCTTGGTGTGCCGTTGCCGGCAGGCTTGGTGCGCGCGTACGTACGTGACAGTGGCGGTGCGTTAAGGTTTATCGGCGAAGATCGAATCGACAATCTTGCCGTCGGTGACGAATTGGTCCTTGATTTGGGTGAGGCCTTTGACGTTACCGTCACCCGCCGCCAGACGGACTTTCGTCAAGTCGGTGAGCGTACCACTGAAGCCGCTTTTTCGCTTCGTGTGCACAACGGCGGTAACGGCCCGGCAACGGTGCAGGTGATTGAAGATATCCCGGGCGATTGGGAAATCTTGAGCGAAAGCCTGAGTTCCTCGAAAGATGGCGCTGCCGCGCGTTGGCGGGTCACGGTGCCGGCGCAGGGCGATGTGGATTTGACGTATCGTGTGCGGGTGCGGCGCTAGGTTCAGAAAAATAAACTCGCCATGGCACCGGTTAAGCACGTTGCCAAGGTGCCTGAGATGATCGAGCGCCCGCCGAGTTCGATGATTTCGGCGCGCCGTTCCGGGCACATGGTGATCAGGCCACCAATCATGATGCCGAGGCTGCCGAAGTTTGCGAACCCGCATAGCGCGTAGGTCATGATCAGTCGGCTACGATCTGAGATCACGTCGGCTGGAAGCTCGGCAAGTTTCAGATAGGCCAAAAACTCGTTCAACACGATTTTGATACCCAGCAGTGCGCCGGCGTCGACGGTTTCGCTCCAGGGGATGCCCATCAGGAATGCGATCGGCGACATCAGCCAGCCGAGCAGACGTTCCAAGGTGATGGCTTGCCCTGCGATCTCGGGCGCAAGGCCAAGGCCGGCGTTGACCAGGGCGACCAAAGCCACAGCCACCACCAACAGCGCAATCACGTTGATCAACAAACTGACGCCTTCCATGGTGCCCCGCGTGAGGGCTGCCATCGCGGAGCCGTCGTCGGGGACATCGATATCACCCGGCGTTGGGGCGCCCAGTGGCACCATCAATTGCGCAATGGTGATCGCGGCCGGTGCGCTCAACAGCGATGCCGTCAGGATATGTCCAAGTGCGCCTGGCACAACTGCGCCGATGACCGAGGCATACAGCACTAAAACTGTGCCGGCGACCGTCGCCATGCCGGCGGTCATCAACACGAACAATTCGCCCCGGTGCAGCTTTTTCAGATACGGTCGGACCAAGAGCGGGCTTTCGACCATGCCGATGAACACGTTCGCCGCCACGCCGACGCCGAGTGCGCCGCCGATGCCGAACCCGCGGGCCAGCAGCCACGCCATGCCTTTGACGATGGCCGGCAGGATCCGCCAATGGAACAGCAAGGCTGACAGCGCGCTCACGACCAAAATCAATGGCAACGCTTGAAATGCAAGATTGAAGCTGGCGCCCGGCCAAGGTTCGCTGAACGGCAATGGTCCGCCGCCGATATAGCCGAATACAAAGGATGTGCCCGCCCGTGTTGCATCCATCAATGCGGTGACCACCCCATTCAACGCCAAAAACACGTTCTGCATGGCAGGGATGCTGAGTAAAAGGGCTGCCAAAGCGGCTTGGATGGCGAGCCCGACCACGAGCGCTTTGAAGTTGGCATCGCGCCTGTTTTCGCTGATGACCCACGCTAAAAGCGGGAATGCGATGATGCCTAATACGCCTTGCCACATAGGTGGCCCCTCCGAATTTTTAGGGTAGGTTGAACTCGTCAAAAAGTCTCTCTGCTTGACGATGGAAAGCCAAGATCATATTTCCTGGGCAGGAAATAACGAAAAGAGCTGTTCATGACTGTATTGCCGATCATCGTTGCGCCGGACCCACGCTTAAAAATTAAGGCGAAGCCAGTCGATGCCGTCGATGACGACGTGCGCCAGCTTATGGATGATATGCTGGACTCCATGTATGCCGCGCAAGGGATTGGTCTTGCTGCGCCGCAAGTGGGTGACGATCGACGGGTGATCGTGGTTGATGTGTCCCGCGAAAACGAAGACCCGCAGCCGATGTTCCTGGCGAATCCGCAAATCGTTGGTGTGTCGGATGATGACCGCGAACACGAGGAAGGTTGCCTCTCGTTGCCCGAACACTATGCCGCCGTTGTGCGTCCCGATCAGGTGCGGATTCGCTATTTGGATCGCGACAATGAAATCTGCGAGATTGATGCGGAGGGTATCTTGGCGACGTGCATCCAACATGAAATCGATCATCTGGATGGCATCTTGTTTGTCGATCGCGTGTCGGCGCTGAAGCGCAATATGATTTTGCGTAAACTACAAAAGGCGAAAAAGCTCGCCGCGCAACCCGCGTGACCGATCCCGCGCCGTTGCGGCTGGCCTTTATGGGCAGCCCGGACTTTTCGGTGCCGACGCTCAACGCGCTCATTTCAGCAGGTCACGATGTTGTCTGTGTCTATGCTCAACCGCCACGGCCGGCTGGGCGCGGTCAAAAGGAACGTCCTTGCCCCGTGCATGCAGCTGCCCTTGATGCCGGTATCGAGGTTCGCACGCCAAAAAGCCTTAAAACCGCCGAAGCACAGCATGATTTCGCGGCACTCCATTTGGATGCGGCGATCGTTGTTGCGTATGGACTGATTTTGCCGGCACCGATTCTTGAGGCACCGAAGTTGGGATGCTTGAATGTGCACGCATCTCTGTTGCCCAGATGGCGCGGTGCCGCGCCGATCCAACGCGCCATTGAAGCCGGCGATACGGAAACGGGTGTGTGCATTATGCAGATGGATGTTGGTCTCGACACCGGTCCGGTATTAGCGCGCAGTGCCATTCAAATTGCTGCGGATGAGACGGCGGGAGAATTGCATGACCGCCTCAGCGTTTTAGGTGCCGCATTGTTGGGGCCGATCTTGGCCGCATTCGCGACCGGTGAGGTCACCCCGACGCCACAATCCGAAGATGGCGTAACGTATGCCCACAAAATATCAAAAGACGAAGGCGCTTTGAATTTTAATGCGCCCGCCGATACGCTTGTACGGAAAGTGCGCGCATTGACGCCTTGGCCCGGCGCTTGGTTTCAGACGGGTGATCAGCGGATCAAAGTCGGCGCCGTCGAGGTGGCACCAGGGGACTCATCGAAAGCGCCTGGGACTGTCCTGGACGACACATTGCGTATCAATTGTGCTGAGGGCGCATTGCGCCCGACGTTATTGCAACGCCCGGGCCGCGGGATGATGGAAACGGATGCATTTTTGCGGGGTCATCCGATGCCGGTCGGAACAATATTAGGCGAGCGCGGCTAACATCGGGGCATCATCTTCCAGATCCGGAATTCGATCCATGCCTTGGCGCATCTCGGTCATAATGAATTCGGCGCGCCTTTGTGGGCTGCCGGATTGAGCGTTCGGGAAGAGTCGGTTCCATGCGTCCATTTTTACGGTCAACGCGCACAGCACACCGCCAAGCTTGGTATGGTAGCTGCTGATCACACGTTGTAATTTTCGAAACTTCTCAGCAGAGATGTCATCCCACATGTTTTGGGTGCCACGTTCGAAGCTTTCAAATCGACCGGTGATTTGGATGGTCAATTCGTTGATCTTTGTTTCCATCATGTTGATGGTTTGTTGAAGACTGGTATCGTTCTTAAGAACGTAGTTTGCACGAAGTGACGGCAATGCCTCCAAAAAAGACGTGATAATCGGTTCCACGGAATCAAGGCAGCGCCGATAATATGACAGCGATAAAAAGATATCGCCGTAATCTTCGATGAATTCAGGGACCTCCTCGGGTTTGATGCCGAGTCTTTCGGCCATCACTTTGAGCTTTTCCAGGGCACGTTTTACATCAGGGTCCCGAAATAGGCTGACGACATCTTCAAAGGTCTCGATTTTTACGTCTTCGTCTTTTCCATAAATTTGCAGAATTAATGGGCGCGTAAAATCCGTCATGTAGGCGGCGAGTTCTTTGTTCATATTTGGCGATAAGGTCAGAGCTTCATGGTCGTTGACGTTGATGTTGATCTGACGCAAAGCGACCCGGAGCGAAAAAATATCGTAGCTGGGCATGCTTGCGACCTTACGCATCAAGACCATATCCGGATTGGTGCCGGTGTCGTCCCACGAAAATTCTTGAGGCAGGTCTTCGACTTCAAGCTGCCCGCTACCCGAGTGCACATCTTGAAAAACTTCAACGACGCTTTTCAACTGTGCGTTTTTAATCATTCGAGCCCGCTTTAGGCCAGTTGTTTTCAAGGGAAGTAATTCGAGCGGTAGGATATGTAGCGCATCCCGCTCGTTTTCGATCAAAATGGACGATTTATTGTCCATATAAAAAAGTGCTCCCCGCATTTGACAATCAATAGACACTAGCAGACTACTGTTTGATCCCAGAGGTTTAACAGATGCAACCGGAGCGAATATTTAGTCATGCCGCGGTATCGATTATTGATTGAATATGATGGCGCCGATTTTGTCGGCTGGCAAAGTCAGGATAACGGCGTGGCGGTTCAGGCTGTTCTTGAAGAGGCCGTGTATCGCCTTTCTGGTGAGACATGCCTGGTGCAGGGTGCTGGGCGCACGGACTCAGGCGTGCATGCAACCGGTCAGGTTGCGCATGTGGATATCTCGAAAGAGTTTGATGCTGATACGGTGCGTGACGCGCTCAATCATCATGTGCGTCCGCATCCAATTGCGGTAATGTCCGCAACAATGGTAGATGAAGAATTTCATGCGCGATTTTCGGCGACCAAGCGCGCTTATTTGTACCGCATTTTAAACCGCCGCCCACCACCGGCGCTGGACCGTGGACGTGTGTGGTGGGTTGCGCAGTCACTGGATGCAACAGCAATGCACGATGCCGCCCAGGCTTTGATTGGGCATCATGATTTTACGACGTTCCGCGCGACCGCTTGTCAGGCACAATCGCCGATGCGTACCCTTGATCGGCTGGATGTGATGCGAGCTGGCGAAGAAGTTCACGTTATCGTCGAAGCGCGGTCGTTTCTACATCACCAAGTGCGGAATATCGTTGGTACGTTGATTCTGGTCGGCGAAGGCAAGTGGCACCGCCGCGACGTGGCAAACGCGCTTGCCGCCCGGGATCGCTGCGCCGGCGGCCAGACAGCGCCAGCATCAGGGCTTTATTTAACTTATGTTGGTTATGACGATTGAGTCGGAAACCGATGGTGGCTCGACCTGGATGTGATAAACTGATTCTATGAACGATAAAATGGATTTAAGCCTGTCTGGCGGCAACGGGCCTGCAGATAGTCAGCATCGCCAAGCCGCACCCGAGCCGACGCCTATTTGCGGCATGATGGCGTGTGGCTTCGGCATCTTAGGTATTTTTGGTCCGGCACTTTTTTTCACACCGCTTGGGTTTTTGTTTTCACTGATTGCGTTCTTTCGTGGCCAAGCCGCCTGGGGGTTGGCGGGCATTTTATTGGCCGTCGGCGGCTTTTTGACGTCGCCATTGCTGATGGGCATCGTCGGTTTCGGGGCGTTCTTCATGATTTTCGATTGGCAGGAATTTATGCGACCGGTCTATGAATTTCTTGGTTACACAACCGAAGTGTAATCAGTTTCCCGTCGCCAAGGTTTCCGTAAACCCGCTCCATACGAGGGCGCTCAAAATATCCACACCGACGATCAGTGCCGCTTGGCCGCGACTGATATCCAATGTCGTGCGCGCAACAAACCAAATGAATACAGCGACATAAGCGAAAATCAGGAGTGCAAAAAACGCCCGTGCACCACTTGATGCGCCGGTGACGGCATCTATAAAGGCGAGCAGGAAAAACAGCGTATTATAAACCACCGCTGACCAATTATAGGCAGTCAGGAAATGTGCAAACCGATCTTCGCGGTCCATAGCACGGACCGCATACCAAACAACGACGGGAAAGACCAACCAGCCACCGGCGTACGAAATTAAGGAAAATATGAGTGCCGGCCCAGCATCGGCATCGTCGTAAATATTGAAGACGGTCAAGAAGAGAAAAAATGGTGCTGCCAATACTGCCGCAAAAAACGATTGCCAGGCAGCGCGGGCCGTATGGCCGAACAGGGCTGTGCCGTTGGGATCAAAACGCGCGAGTTTGATGACGCCGAGCAGCGCCGTTAACACTTCAACGCGGGTGGGCATCACTTGGCGCGCTCAAAGAAGCCGTTCAGCATATGTAGGTAAATGTCGCCGAGGGCGCGGATATCATCGATCCGGCTGTTTTCATCGATTTTGTGGGCGGTTTCGTTGGTCAGACCGAATTCCACGACTGGGCAGTAGTCTTTGATAAACCGTGCGTCAGATGTGCCGCCGGTGGTGCTGAGTTCCGGTGCTTTGCCGGTCACGGCTTTGACGGCGTCGCTGGCAACCTGACTGAGGTGGCCGGGCGGCGTCAAAAAGCTTTCGCCGGACACGCGGGTGCGCATTTCATAGCCGCCGCCGGCTTGGTCAAGGCGACCGCGCAGCAAAGCTTCGACGCTGTCGGATGAATGCAAATCATTAAAGCGAATATTGATGCGTGCTTCGGCGCGAGCCGGGATTACGTTGGTCGCCTTGTTTGCGACATCGACGGTGGTTACTTGCAATGTACTCGGCTGAAAATGGTCCGAGCCTTCGTCCAACGGCACGTCGGTCAAGCTGGTTAGCAAGCCAAGCAGGCGGTGAATCGGATTGTCGGCCAAGTGCGGATATGCGGAATGGCCTTGGACGCCGTCTACGGTCAGCCAAACGTTCATCGAGCCGCGTCGACCGATTTTGACCATATCGGAGAGATGTGCCGGATTGGTCGGTTCACCAACGACGCAGGCATCAAGCTTTTCACCCCGTTCAGTGAGCCATTCGAGGACTTTTTTGGTGCCGTTGGTGGCGTCGCCTTCTTCGTCACCGGTGATCAGAAAGCTAATACGACCACCGAAATCCGTGCCGCTTTCGGCAACGAATTTTGCGCTGGCTGCCATCATGCCTGCGACCGCACATTTCATATCGCAGGCACCACGCCCGTACAGGCGCCCATCACGTTGGGTGGGCACGAACGGATCTGATGTCCAGTCACCCAGGTCACCGGGTGGCACAACATCGGTATGGCCTGCCCAGCAAAAGTTGGGTCCGCTGTCACCAAGCACTGCATAGAGGTTGCGTGTCGGCTCACCCGCCGGGTCGTCGAATGTCAGGTCATGACATTCGAACCCTAGCGGAGTCAGAAATTCGATCAACACATCAAGTGCACCGGCATCTTCCGGCGTGACACTCGGACGGGCGATCAGCGCTTCCGAAAGCGCAACCGGATCAGGTTCTAAGGAGCTCATTGATCGATGTCTTTGAGCGTGTTTGTTCATCGACCCGCTTGACGATCACCGCGCAATACAGCGATGGCCCGGGCTCGTTCCTGCCCTCAATCGGCTTCGACGGCAGCGCGCCCGGCACCACCACCGAATACGGCGGCACGCGGCCGATGAAAGTTTCGCCGGTGGTGCGGTCAACGATCTTGGTCGAGGCGCTAATGAACACGCCCATCGACAACACCGAACCCTCGCCGATGACGACGCCCTCGACAACTTCCGAGCGGGCGCCGATGAAACAATTGTCCTCGATGATCACCGGGCCAGCCTGCAATGGTTCTAGCACGCCGCCGATACCGACACCGCCTGACAGATGCACATTCTTGCCGATTTGCGCGCAAGACCCGACGGTGACCCAGGTATCGACCATAGTACCTTTATCGACGTAGGCGCCGAGGTTGACGAAGCTCGGCATCAGCACCACGTCCGGCGCGATATATGCGGAGCGGCGGACGATGGCGCCCGGCACGGCTCGGAAACCGGCGGTGCGGAACGCGGCTTCGTCCATTCCCTCGAACTTCGACGGGACCTTGTCCCACCAGTGCGCGCCGCCCGGTCCGCCGGGAATCGTTGCCATGTCGTTGAGGCGAAACGACAAAAGTACTGCCTTCTTGAGCCACTGGTTGACCTGCCAAGTGTCGTCGACTTTTTCGGCCACCCGCGCGTGGCCTTTGTCGAGCAGCTCCAGCGCCGCCTCGACGGCGTCGCGGACCTCGCCTTTGGTGGACAGCGATACGGTATCGCGATCTTCCCAGGCCGCGTCGATGACCTTCTCAAGTTGGCTGGCATCCATGGCAGTCGTCTCCATTTAAAATCTGTACACTTTTGATTATTCAGCGGGCGGAATGTGCCCGTGGTCTACACCGAAGTCAACGGTGGAGCGCATGCGCGACGATGGTGTTTAATCGCTCGCGACTTGACTAAGCCAGCTCGCCAGATCATCGGTACGATGATGGATATGGCCCAATTCGGATTGTTCACGGGACCACGCGACACCGGTATCCACCCAAACGGTGGTCATCCCCATGGCAGCCGCCGGCACGAGGTTTTTCGCCATATCTTCAACCATCACGGCTTCGGCCGGGTTGATGTCGAAACGCGCGCAGACCGATTGATACGTCTCGGGTGCCGGTTTTGGCACATAGTCGGCATCGATGATGTCAAAACATCCCTCAAAGTGGTGATCGACACCGATGTGGCGGGTGATATTTTCAGCGTGCGCAGTAGAGCCGTTGGTGAATATCACCTTACGTCCGGGGAGCCTTGCCAGCGCGTCCGTCAGCGCAGGATTTTCGGCAATTGGCGACAGGTCGATGTTGTGGACGTAATCCATAAAGGCAGCAGGGTCGACGTTATGTTTTGTCATCAAGCCACGCATGGTCGTGCCGTATTCACGAAAATATTGTTTTTGAATGGCCCGTGCTTCGGTCTCGTCCAAGCTCAAAAGTTCCGAGACATAACGCGTCATATTCCAGTCGACTTGATCAAAAAGATTGCTGGATGCGGGATACAGTGTGTTATCCAGATCAAAAATCCACACATGCGTGTCGCGTAGGGCCCGTTCGGAACGTGCTTTTATTGCGTCTCTTGCAATATTGATGTCAGGATTCTGCGCCATCATCTCAATTAGGGGATCAAATGCGCCCTATGCAAGGCAGAAAGCCCGATTTGCAGCAATCGCGGACTAGCCCAGGGCGATATGTTCTTCTAATATAACGGTGAAAAGCGTGGGACTAAAATAATCGCGTGAAATAATTGTGACTTGGGTAGGCTCATGGCGGATGACGCGATAGCGCGGATAGCAAAAGCGCAAAGCGATAACGACGTTAATTTAATCGCGGGGTATTCGGGTCCGGCATTGCTGCTGGATACAAATGGGGTGCCATTCCTTGCCAACGCAAAAGGCGCGGGGCTTGAAAAAGCGCTTACCGGCGGTGCCGTCGGTGAAATTGAAGATTTGATCGACGATGCGCGTAAGAGCGCAGCCATCGCGAACGCGACGGTTTCAATCGCGACCAGTCGCGGCGAATTGATTTTGGATGTCACGGTGACGCCGATTTTAGACGCGGCGGGTGGAATTACGAAAATTGTCCTACTTGCTCGCGATCTCACAATGGAGCGGAATTTACGAGAAAAATCGCCGAATATCCCGATGATCGCAGTTTCCGGGGGCGGTCGGATAAGTGAGACCGATTATCTTGAGACGGCGAGAGATTTGGGCGCCAATGCGATTCTCGCAAAACCATTTTCCGAAGATCAACTCAATGAAAAGGTCGCTGAATGTTTGGCCGCATCCTCCGCAGCCACGATATAACGAGAGTTCCCCAAGCTTTAGACGAGGGTTCGATTCGCTTCAGCCGCTCCAATCTCTGATCAACAGCGCGTATCGTCTTCGGGGTCGTCGACTTGATCAGCGTTTTCGGTTTCCGGGTAAAACTCGTAAACCACGGCTGATGTACGTTGGATGGTCTGGTAATCGCTTTGGTCTTCGACCGGTAGCGGTGCGCGCTGGGTGATGCGGAAGACAATGAAGCACAACAGCGCAACACAGACTCCCCCGATGAAGGCGAACAGGCCGCCTGGGCCCATCAGATCCATCATCGGTGCAGCGACGATTGGGCCGATGGCGGCGCCGATACCATACGACATCATTAAGCCGCCCGCCATCGGCACCATGTCTTCAGCAGGGGTATAGTCGTTGGTATAGGCAACAGCCAACGGATAGATCGTAAACGACAGCCCGCCAAAGGTCATCGCCATCACCAACAAACCATGCCCGCCGTGCGAAGATTCAATCATCATCAGAAAACAAATCATCGCCGTTAACAGCGCGACGCCGGCCATGACCAATCGGCGATCCATGCGATCCGACAACTTGCCGATGGGCCATTGTAACACGAGACCGCCGATGATTGCAGCCCCCATAAATTGCGAAGTCGCTGTGACGTCCAAACCGGCTTTTTGTGCGAACAACGCGCCCAGTGCATAAAACGCCCCCATGACCGTGCCGGACGCCGTTGCCGCCGTCATGCCGGTCGGTGAAATGCCCCACAAGCGGCCGATCCGAAACCGCGTCGGCTTGGGCAATTCGGGCGCACTGACCCGGGCCACGGCAACCGGCAAAACCGCCAACGACATCAAGATCGAGGTTAGGATAAACAGAACGGAGCCTGACGCATCCGGGATGTTGATCAAAAACTGCCCTGCCCCTTGCCCCAAGTACAAAACGACTTGATACATAGAGAACACTTGGCCACGGATTTCGTTGGACGACTTTTCGTTCAGCCAGCTTTCCGTACACATGTACATGCCGACCGTCGTGAAGCCGACGACGAACCGAAGTGCCCCCCAGACATATGGGTCCAGCGTCAGACCATGCGCCAGCGTAGCTGCCGACATCAAGGACCCCAACGCTGCAAATGCGCGAATGTGTCCAACGTTGCTGATCAGCCGGTGGCATGAACTGGTCCCCAGCACCAATCCTAAAAAGTACATACTGGAGACAACACCGACCACCGTTGACGAATGGCCGACCTCGCCCATACGAAAAGCAATGATGGTCGACAGACCACCTACGCCAACCATCAAAAAGGCAACGCCCAAAAGCAGATATGAGACTAAACGGAGGGTCGAAAACATGGGCGTGGCCTTTTGCGGCAAAAAGTGATTTCGCCGCGTTTACGCGCCTTGAATTTTCAACGCAAGTGAATTGTTTACAGCGCGGCGAACGCCGCCGCGTGATGGCGTAAGTGATCTTCGATGAACGTGGCGATAAAGAAATAGGAATGGTCGTAATCAAGCTGCATACGAAGTTCAACGGCCTGCCCTGCTGACTCACAGGCGTCGATAAAAAGATTTGGCTGCAGTTGTTCGGCCAAGAAATTATCGGCGAGGCCTTGGTCAATCAGAATCGTTCCTGGATGACGGCGTCCGGCCCGGATCAACGCAGTCGCATCGTAGTCTGCCCACGTCGCACGGTCCGACCCCAAATATCGACCAAATGCCTTTTCGCCCCAAGGGACCTGCATCGGAGCGACGATGGGCGCGAACGCAGAAACGGACGCAAATGTATCCGGGTTCTTGAGTGCAATGGTCAGCGCACCATGCCCGCCCATGGAATGCCCCATGATCGCTTGACGGTCAGCACGCGCCGGGAAATGCTTAAAGATCAATGCGGGCAATTCGCCGGTAACGTAGCTGTACATCCGATAATGCTGCGACCAGGGCGCTTCGGTAGCATCCAAATAAAATCCGGCGCCCGAGCCAAAGTCATAACTGTCGTCTTCGCCCGGTACATTCACACCGCGCGGGCTGGTGTCAGGTGCGACAATCACCAAACCAAGCTCTGCTGCGACCCACTGCGCACCGGCTTTGACGGTAAAGTTTTCCTCGGTACACGTCAGACCCGACAACCAGAACACCACCGGACACGGCTCAACCTCGGCTTGCGGCGGCGTGAAAACGGCAAGCCGCATCTCGCAATCGAGTTCTTGGGAGCTATGTTTGTAGACACCCTGGGTGCCGCCAAAGCATGCGTTTTCAACCACTTTCTCGAAGGTCATAAGGTCTCCTGCAGAAAAAGTTTAGGTGCTGATGCCACGAGCATGAAAAATATAGCCCAGAAAGCTGAGCAGTAACTGCGCGGCCAAAAATGCTGGCGTGCCGTCGCGGTCGTAATCAGGCGCGACCTCCACCAAATCAATGCCGGCCACCGTGCCACGTGACGCCAATCCTTTGAGGATTTCCAACACTTCGTAATACAAAAATCCGCCATGGCTCGGCGTACCGGTGCCGGGCGCGATGGACGGATCGAAACCGTCGATGTCGATGGTGCAGTAATAGCGCACACCTTTCGGCACCCGCGCCAAAACACCTTCGGTCCCAAGCCGACGCACATCTCTCACCGACAAAATGTCCGAGCCGGCCTTCCGCGCCGCATCATAGTCGGCACGGTTCGACGGCGACACGAAGCGAATGCCCAACTGCGTAAAACCGGTGACGTGCCCCATCTCGGACGCGCGCCTTAGCGGATTGCCGTGACCGTAGCGAACGCCGTGCCGCTCATCCACGAAGTCCAGGTGCGCATCAATATGAATGACGTGCACGGGCTCTTGATCATCAAAGGCACGGATGCACGGGATGTGCACCGAATGATCGCCGCCGAGCGTCACCGGCAACGCACCGGCGGTGAGAATTTTGCGCACCGCCATTTCAATATTGGCATGCGAGCGTTCGGTATCGGTGTGGATCATATCAGCATCACCGATGTCTGCGATTTTTACGCCATCGTTCGGCAAATATGTGATGTCGTCTTCAAAGTCATACATGCCGGCGTGACCGAATGAAAACAACGTCGACGCTTCGCGAATTGCGCGTGGCCCAAAACGCGCCCCGGCACGATACTGTGTACCCATATCGAACGGCGCGCCCAGCACACAAACATCTGCATCCAGCGAGTCCCAGTCCAAAACGGCGGGCTGTTTTGCAAATGTACAGTGCCCAACAAACGGCAAATTGAGGCGGCCTTTATCGTAGCCGTGCTCGGCCATGATGATTGTCCTTTTTATAGGGGGCCTTGCGGTTCATCACCTTGATGAGTTCGAACCCAATTGCGCAATTGACGCGAAACACCATCTCGCTCCGCAAAGCTCAAAAAGCCGGTCACCGTTTCGCCATCGTCAGACAATGGCAGCCGCAAGGAATAGACCGGTTCGGCGATATCGTCGTATTCCGTCATAAGCAGTTTCGGCGAACGGGTCTCGATGACACGAGCATACTGATGCTGCAAGAACGTCCTGATCCAAGCGGGTGTCATCGTACTCAGCAATTTTCCGGAATAGTCCGTGCCGTGGTACGATGAATGGCCTCGCCCCCAATATCGATAAACAATATCACCGTCCGGTGTCATATCCGCGACCAAAAGGTACGGCAGTAACGGCGGTGGCAGAGTCATGATATCAATATCTCGCCACGCCGGCGCCCATCTTCCGTCAGCCGCATCGCACCAGTGGGAAAACACCGCCTTGATGATCAGCACATCCGCGTCGTACGGATCACTCTCGAGCGAAGATTTGATTGGGCCCAGGATATCCACCGAAGACACCGCTTTTAGAATTCCACCACGGCGCGAATGCTCTCGCCTTTGTGCATCAAATCAAAACCTTCGTTGATGTCATTCAAACTGAGCTTATGGGTAATCAAGTCATCAATGTTGATTTTGCCATCCATATACCAATCGACGATTTTAGGCACATCGGTCCGCCCCTTGGCGCCACCAAATGCGGTGCCGCGCCAAACCCGTCCGGTCACCAATTGAAACGGTCGGGTTGAGATTTCTTCGCCGGCACCGGCGACACCGATGATCGTGCTCTCACCCCAGCCTTTGTGGCAGCATTCCAGCGCCTGGCGCATGGTCGAGGTCTTGCCGATGCACTCGAACGAATGGTCAGCGCCACCGTTGGTGATGTCGACCAGATACGGCACCAAGTCGCCTTCGACTTCGAGCGGGTTAACGAAATGCGTCATGCCAAATTTTTCGGCGATGGTAACCCGGGACGGATTAATATCCACACCGACGATCATGTTGGCGCCGACAATCCTGGCCCCTTGAATAACGTTCAGGCCGATCCCGCCGAGCCCAAAGACAATCACGTTGTCGCCCGGACGAACTTTGGCGGTGTTGATCACCGCACCGATGCCGGTGGTGACACCGCAGCCGATGTAGCAGATTTTGTCGAACGGCGCGTCTTCGCGAATTTTCGCGAGCGCGATTTCCGGCAATACCGTGTAATTCGAAAACGTCGACGTGCCCATGTAATGATAAATCGGATCTTTGCCGATGCGGAATCGGGACGTGCCGTCCGGCATCACGCCTTGGCCTTGGGTGGTTCGGATCGCTTGGCACAAGTTGGTGCGCCCCGATGTGCAGTAATCGCACTCGCGACACTCCGGCGTGTACAGCGGAATCACATGATCGCCTTTTTTCAGTGACTTCACGCCCGCGCCCACATCAACGACAATGCCCGCACCTTCATGACCGAGAACCGACGGAAAGATTCCTTCAGGGTCAGCGCCGGACCGGGTGAATTCATCGGTGTGACAAATTCCCGTAGCCTTGATCTCTACCAGAACCTCGCCCTCACGCGGGCCATCCAGTTCAATGGTTTCAATACTCAACGGCTTCCCCGCCTCAAAGGCCACAGCAGCGCGCGTTTGCATAAAGTCTCTCCCGATGAATCTTAATAAAATTAAGCGTAACTATGCCCTATGCCGGTAAGATGACGCAATAAAGCAGAAAAATACCTTAAGCGTATTCGTTTGCTTAGAAAAGCTTGCCCCCACGAATAAAATCCCAATATCTCGGAAGGTATTCGGTGGGCCACCCACCCTGCATGAAACGCTGGAGATTTTATGGATTCGATCACGCAATTTGCGCTTGGCGCGGCGGTCAGCGGCGTACTGCTTGGTCCAAAAATTGGCGCACGGAAAGCTGTTTTGCTCGGCGGCGTGCTTGGGACGCTGCCTGATCTGGATACATTTTTGCCAAGCGCAGATGCCGTCCAGGCGTTTGCCGGCCATCGCAGTGCCACACATTCATTGATCATGCAGGCCATCGCGACGCCGATCATTGCCGAACCGTTGGTGCGCGTGGTC